>Ga0209380_10000044_pt1 | contig 72333 bp, 60 predicted proteins | sample HubBroMetageWFT6_FD_188347 | JGI IMG/M metagenome (GOLD analysis project Ga0209380, IMG submission 188347) | Warmed and freeze-thawed soil microbial communities from the Hubbard Brook experimental Forest, New Hampshire - Hubbard Brook CCASE Soil... | ecosystem: Environmental > Terrestrial >...
AATGGGCCGGCAACCAAGAAGCGGTGACATTCCTTGGCTATCGGCCCATTCGATCCTGAATTGGATCGGAGGTGATAGTTCAATGCTAATCCTCTTTACCGGGAAGTCAAGGATTAGTTGCAGGTTTCTGCATGGGCTGCCAGCAAGGGCTTGACAAAGGAATTGTGCCCATTTTGGCAACTGTTTATCGGCTCCGGAGATTGCCTGAAAATCAAGCCTTCACGTTGACATAAACTCCTACGGACGTTAGACTTGACAGTTTTCATAGCCCTCATTTTCCTGTTTAGCCGCAATCGATGGATCAAACGCTACGACAACTAGGCGAATTACTGCTTGGATCAATACCGACGGTGATTCTGCTGGCGCTGCTCTACGCGCTCTATACGACGATTGTGCACAAGCCTTTGCGGCGAGTGCTCGAGGAGCGGCGCAGTAAGACGGAAGGTGCGGTGGAGAAGTCGCGGGCTGACATTGCCGCGGCGGAAGTCCGCACGGGGGAATATGAGCAGCGGCTGCGCGAGGCGCGGGCGACCGTGTTCCGGGCGCAAGAAGCCCGGCGCAAGGCGGCCCTGGATGCGCGTACGGCAGCGCTGAACGAGGCTCGCAACAAAGCGCAAGCTCAGGTACAGGCAGCGAAGGCTGAGATCCAGAAGGATCGTGACGCGGCTCTGGGCGGTTTGCAGAAAGAAGCGCAGTCGCTGGCGGCGGAGATCATGCGGCGGGTGTTGCAGCCAGCTGGGGCGGGACGGTGATGACTTCCGTGAAGAAAATTATCCGATTGAGCTTGCTGGCCTTGCTTGTGGGGAGTCTTGCCGGCGCAATCGGATTGCGCGCGCAGGAGCAGCCCTCGACGCCGCAGAAACAACAGCAGTCCGGAGATGCGCACAAGGAGCGGGAGCGGGGCATCGGGCAGCAACTGGTGCATGAGACCCGGGAAGCCGCCGGAGAAGAGAAAGACGAAACCGCCGAGTTCAAGCAATCGCCATCGGTGCAGTTCATCGCGCGGAACACGGGCCTGAGTCTGGGGAACGCCTATCTGTTGAGTGTGCTGTTGAACTTTGCTGTGATCGCGGGAGTGATTCTGTGGGCGGGCCGCAAGCATCTGCCGGGTATCTTCAGCGCCCGCACGGCGGCGATCCAGAAAGCGATGCAGGAGGCGCAGAAGGCCAGCGAGGAAGCGCGACGGAAGTTGGCCGAGATCGATTCACGCCTGATGAAGCTGGATGTGGAAATTGGCACGATGCGCGATGCCGCGGAGAAAGAGGCCGGAGCCGAGGAAGCCCGCATCCAGGCAGCGGTTCAGGAAGATGCCAGGAAGATGGTGGAGTCAGCGCAGCAGGAAATCGCCTCCGCTGCCAAGAGTGCGCGGCGTGAACTGACCGCTTTCGCGGCTGATCTGGCTGTCGGCCTGGCGCAGAAGCAGATTCATGTGGACGCGGCAACTGATCAGGTGCTGGTCCGGAAGTTTGCCGGGGAGTTGGGTGTTTCGGATGCTTCAGGACCGGGAAAGGACGGGCGCTAGGTCATGGCTTCCGTCGCCGGCACTTACGCCCGGGCTTTCGCGGATGTGGTGATGAGCCGGCATCTCGAGGCCGACCGATCGATCACGGAATTGCGCGTAGTTGCGAGCTTGCTGGCCGAGAGTCCGGAGTTGCGACGAGTGTGGGAGAATCCCGCGATACCTGCAGACCAGAAGCGGGGCGTGCTGGACGTGATCACGCAGCGTGACGGACTTTCCGCGGAGGTGAGGAACCTGGTTGCGGTGCTGATTGATCACCGGCGTGTACATTTTCTCGGGCCCATCATCCGGCAACTGGAGAAGGAACTCGACGCGCGGCTGGGATTCGCCGAGGCCGACATCACCAGCGCTCGCGAATTGGACGCCACGGAAAAGCGCGAGTTCGAAGCCGAGGTCGGGAAGCTGACGGGCAAGAAAGTCCGGGCGAGCTACGCGCAGGACGCGTCTTTGCTGGGAGGCGCAGTGGTCCGCCTGGGCAGCACGATTTACGATGGCTCAGTGAAGGGGCAGTTGGAGAGGATTCGGGAAGAAATAAGCGGCACTTAGTCATCGGCTGCCAGCGATCAGCTGTCAGCAAATAGTCTTAGGTCGCTGCGGAGGTTTTGCTGAAGGCTGACAGCTGAAAGCTACTTATGGCACAGATCAAGGCAGACGAAATCACGAAACTGATCCGCGAGCAGATCGAGAACTACGAATCGAAGATCTCCGTGGACGAGACCGGCACGGTCATCACGCTGGGCGATGGCATCGCGCGCGTGTACGGACTGGACAAAGTGATGGCCGGCGAGCTTCTTACCTTTCCGCACGGCGTGGCCGGCATCGCCATGAACCTGGAAGAAGACCAGGTGGGCGTGGTGCTGCTCGGCGAATACACCGAAATTAAGGAAGGCGACGAGGTGAAGCGCACTGGGCGCATTATGAGCGTGCCTGTCGGCGACGCCATGATCGGCCGCGTAGTCGATTCGCTCGGCCGGCCCATCGACGACAAAGGTCCCATCGCGACCGATAAATTCATCGCCCTGGAGCGACTGGCGCCGGGCGTGATCGACCGGCAGCCGGTACGTGAGCCCATGGCGACTGGGCTGAAGGCCATCGACAGCATGATTCCGATCGGTCGCGGACAGCGCGAGTTGATAATCGGCGACCGGCAGACCGGAAAGACCGCCGTGGCGCTCGACACCATCATCAACAGCAAGGGGAATGACCTAGTCTGCATTTATAACGCAATCGGGCAGAAGCGTTCTTCAATTGCGCAGGTGGTGAAGATTCTGGAAGATTACGGCGCGATGGAATACACCATCGTGGTCGCGGCATCGGCGTCGGAACCCGCGCCCATGCAATATATTTCTCCGTACGCGGCAACCGCGCTCGGAGAATACTTCCGCGACACCAAACGGCACGCGCTGGTGATTTACGACGATCTTTCGAAGCATGCCGCGTCGTATCGCGAAATTTCGCTGCTGCTCCGGCGTCCACCGGGGCGCGAAGCTTATCCGGGCGACGTGTTTTATCTCCACTCACGGCTGCTGGAGCGCTCCGCCAAGTTGAGTGACAAGAATGGCGGCGGATCGCTGACCGCTCTGCCTATCATTGAGACGCAAGCGGGCGACGTTTCCGCCTACATTCCGACCAACGTGATCTCGATTACGGATGGGCAGATCTATCTGGAAACCGACTTGTTCAATCAGGGCGTGCGTCCGGCGGTCAACGTAGGTCTGTCGGTGAGCCGCGTCGGCGGCAGTGCTCAGATCAAAGCTATGCGGCAGGTGGCTGGAACACTGAAGCTTGAACTGGCCCAATACCGGGAGTTGGCAGCGTTTGCGCAGTTTGGCAGCGATCTCGACAAGGCCACGCAGAACCAGCTTAATCGCGGGCAGCGCCTGGTTGAACTGCTGAAGCAGAACCAATTCTCGCCGCTACCGTTCTCCAAGCAGATTCTGATCATCTTTGCAGGCACCGGAGGTTTTCTCGACGACCTTCCGGTCAATCAGGTGCGCGATTTCGAGAAAGAACTCTACGAGTACGTGGACGCAACTCAGGCAGGCCTGCTGCGCGCAATCATGGAGAAAAAAGTTCTCGATGACGGCCTGAAGGCGCAGTTGACGGATGTGATCAAGCAGGCGAAGCAGCAGTTTGTAGCCGATAGGGCAGCGGTAGCGAAGTAGTCGCGAGTACCCAGTACCTGGTACCCAGTGCTGGGTCGCAGGGTCTTGATACTGGGTACTGGCAACTGATTCATGGCTAATATTCTCGATATTCGGCGCCGCATTCGCAGCGTGGTGAACACGCGGCAGATCACCAAGGCCATGAAAGTGGTCTCGGCCGCGAAGCTGCGCCGCGCGCAGGAGCGTGCTTTATCGGCTCGTCCCTATGCGCTGATGCTGACGAATGTGTTGAAGTCGCTGGTGGCGCGGGCGGAGATTTACGATCCGGAGACGGGCGAGCCAAAGCATCCCTTACTGGCGCAACGCCCGGAGAAAAGTATTCTGCTGATCGTGGTTACGGGTGACAAAGGCCTAGCCGGCGCGTTCAGTGCGAACATCACCAAGGCTGCCAGCCGGTTCATCGAGCTCAAAGCAGGAAAGAATATCGACATTGAGGCGATCGGCCGTAAGGGACGCGACTTCCTGCGGCGGCGTTATCCGGCGGCTGCGGTGCAGACGCGCAGCCTGGCCGAAACCGAAGAGTCGCTCGAAACTCAGCCTGAGGCAGGGGAGCGCGCGGGAGCGATCCAAATTACCGGAGAGCACGTCGGGATTCTAGGCAAATTGGAATTTTCCCAAGCCCGGGCTTTGGCGGAGAGCGTGATTCGGCGGTATCAGCGCGAAGAGATCGATTCGGTCTACGTCGTTTTCAACGAATTCAAGTCAGTGATTGCGCAGCGGCTCATCGTGGAACAGATTCTTCCTATCGAACAGATCGGCGAGCCGGCGGTCCGCCTGGCCGAGGAGATGACGGAAGAAGAAAAGAAAAAGGCCAAGGAAGCGGCGATCACTGCTGGAGTGGGCCTGCACAGTTCTGAATCGGCGGGCGACGCGGCCGCAGCCGAGTTCGGCACAGCACAGGTAGATTACATCTATGAGCAAGCGCCGGAAGAGTTGTTCCGCGCGTTGCTACCGAAATATGTGGCCATTCAGATCTTCCGCTCGCTGCTGGAATCCGTGGCAGCTGAGCATGCCGCGCGCATGACCGCGATGGATTCTGCCACCAGCAACGCTACTGACATGATCGACTCGCTGACGTTGGCGATGAACCGGGCGCGCCAGGCGAAAATCACGAAGGAGATTATCGAGATCGTGAGCGGCGCGGCCGCGATGTGATTCGTAGAGACGTTGCTTGCAACGTCTTTCGTGCGAGAGAAAGAGAGACGTAACAAGTTACGTCTCTACGAGAAGACTATGGCTGAAAACGTAGGACATGTAGTTCAAATTGCGGGGCCGGCGGTCGATGTGCAGTTCCCCGAAGGCAAACTGCCGCCTATCTATGAAGCGGTGCGAGTGGTGAGCGACGGGTTCACCGTGCCTAGCCCCGTCAACGTGGTTCTCGAGGTCCAACAGCACCTGGGCGAAGGCCGCGTGCGCTGTATTGCGATGGAAGCCACCGAAGGCATGGTGCGCGGCATGAAGGCCATCGACACAGGCGGCCCGATCTCCGTACCCGTGGGCCACGGCACGCTGGGGCGCGTGATGAATGTGATTGGCGAGCCCGTCGATCAGCTTGGTCCGATCGAGTACAAGCAACGAATGCCGATTCATCGCTTGGCGCCAGCGTTCGATGAACAGGCCACGACGGCGGAGATGTTCGAGACTGGCGTGAAGGTCATCGATCTCATTCAGCCGTTCTTGAAAGGCGGCAAGATCGGCTTGTTTGGCGGCGCAGGTGTGGGCAAGACCGTCGTCATCATGGAACTGATCAACAACGTCGCCAAGAACCACGGCGGCTTTTCCGTGTTCGCGGGCGTGGGCGAGCGCACGCGTGAAGGCAATGACCTGTGGCTGGAGATGACGGAATCCGGCGTGATCAAGCCGGGTGATCCCGCACATTCGAAGGCGGCGCTTATCTACGGGCAGATGACGGAGCCTCCCGGGGCGCGTCTGCGCGTGGCGCTCACCGGACTTACGGTCGCCGAATATTTCCGCGATGCCGAGGGCGCGGACACGCTGCTCTTCATCGACAACATTTTCCGTTTCACGCAGGCGGGTTCGGAAGTGTCAGCGCTACTTGGCCGCATGCCCAGCGCCGTAGGCTACCAGCCGAACCTGGCGACGGAGATGGGCGAACTGCAGGAGCGCATTACATCGACCAAAAAGGGTTCCGTCACGTCGGTGCAGGCGATTTACGTGCCCGCTGATGACTTGACGGATCCGGCGCCGGCCACGACGTTCGCTCACCTCGATGCGACCACCGTGCTTTCCCGTGCTTTGACCGAGATTGGAATTTACCCTGCGGTCGATCCGTTGGCTTCGACGTCGCGCATTCTCGATGCGCGCATCGTCGGCCAGGAGCATTACGACGTGGCGCAGTCGGTGAAGAAGACGCTGCAGACTTACAAAGATCTGCAGGACATCATCGCAATTCTCGGTATCGACGAACTCAGCGAGGACCAAAAGCTTACCGTGGCACGGGCACGAAAGATTCAACGCTTCCTGTCGCAGCCGTTCCATGTGGCCGAGCAATTCACCGGCGCCGCAGGGCGTTATGTGAAGATTGCTGACACGGTGAAGGGCTTCAAGGCGATTGTCGAAGGCAAGTACGACGACATTCCCGAACAGGCGTTTTATATGAAGGGCCCGATTGAAGAAGTGCTGGAAGCGGCAGAGAAGATGAAGACGGCAGCTTAGAAGCAGTGGCCAGTGATCAGTGTTCAGTGATCAGTCAAACCGGCTGATTCGCGGACGAAAACTGACCACTGATCACTGGACACTGACCACTGATGTCCGACACTTTCCAACTCGAGATCGTCACGCCGGAAAAGAAGGTCGTCGACACGACTGCGGCGGAAGCGCAGATTCCCGGCAAGAACGGGTATCTGGGCGTCCTGCCGGGGCATGCGCCGCTTATCACCGAGCTGGCGGTGGGCGAAATCACCTTTCGCGCCGGGGCTGAGGAGCAGCGGCTTGCGGTGGCGGGTGGATTCGCGGAGGTGCTGCCCGACAAAGTGACGATTCTGGCCGAAACCGCCGAGCGTCCTTCCGACATCGACGTGGGGCGCGCCCGCAAAGCCAAAGCTCGCGCCGAGGAGCGGCTGTCCAGCGGCGATCCGAATGTCGACGTGGAGCGATCTCTGAACGCGCTGCACAAGGCGGAGACGCGGCTGGAAGTGGCTGAAGGAAAGAGCCACCCGTAGTTCCGTGAAATAACTTTCCATGGAATAACTTTCCGCGGAAGAACTGCCGGCGGAAGGTCTTTACTCGGGCTCGCGGTAGCGACCGGACTCCACCTCATGGTGAAACGGCCTATGAGATCGATCTCCTCTCTTCTTCAGCTGTGTTTCTGCATCTTCTCGATTCTTGGAGTCACGGCTACGGCTCAGCAGGACAAAGCAGCACAACCTACACCATCGCCCGGCATCCCTCGTTTCGCCTGAGGTGCATCAGGACGGCAGTGTCACCTTTCGATTCCGCGCGCCCAATGCCAAGCAAGTTCAGCTCGAGCGTGAGGCGGAGCCGGTGTCGATGCAGATGGATGATCAGGGCGTATGGAGGGTTACGACTGCTCCGCTCTTGAGGATTTTCGAAAAGACTTTCCCATGCTCGATGCAAAGGCTAATCAGCAACTGCATCTGCACTGGATTGCGTGTGGGACAGAGGATCACCTCATCACGATCAATGGCAATCTGCGGGAGTGGCTTAAGAACAAGGGCGTGAAGGCAACCGAGATTGAAACTCCGGGGATGCACACCTGGATGGTCTGGCGACGGAATCTGGTGGAGTTCGTACCGTTGTTATTCCGCTAGAGATGAGAATCGCTGCAACACAGCCGCCGCAACACAACTACGGCACGTTTACCGAATCCCGATTCTCTGACGGCACATACTTCACCGCGGCGGTGCGCTCCAGCTTGTCCCAGGCGAATCTGCGGCCTTCGAGCGCGCGCTTCAACGTCCTGAACAGGACCACTGAAAACAACTGCCGATAGGCGAAGCGCTGCAACCAGACCTGGGTCAGGAGCCAGCCGTCCTCTTTATCGTCGGGACGGCGCCGCTCCAGCGCAAACGCCAGCGCTGAGGCCAGGAAATCAACTACCAGGAACACGAAGAAGAACGCGACCAGCTTGTGAAAGCTGGCGGGGTCGGTGGAATCGGGGTGAAAGTGTTTCTGGATGAAGTACCAGATGGCGCCGACAGCGAACATGATGTCGATGAGCGGTGACACCAGCGGCAGCAGAATCTGGAAGATTACGATGTTCGGCAGCGCCACAAAGCCGAGCGCTCCCTTGCGGGCGAGCACTCCACTGTGTTTGTAGACGGCCTGCAGAATGCCGAACGACCAGCGAAAACGCTGCCGCATCAGGCCATTCGCGTTGGTGGGAGCTTCGGTGTAAGCCAAAGCCATGTCTTCGTATTCCACGCGGTAGCCGCGGCGTAAAAGCGCCATGGTGAGATCGGCGTCTTCGGCAACAGTATCGATCTGGTAGCCGCCGGCCTCGCGCACGGCGGAAACGCGCCAAGCCCCAATCGCGCCGGGAACCACACTGACCGCTCCCAGAACATCCAAAGCACGGCGCTCGAAATTCTGGCTGGTGATGTATTCGAGGGCCTGCCACCGCGTCCACAGATTCACGCGGTTCCCCACTTTGGCGTTGCCCGCGATGGCGCCAACTTTAGGATTGATGAAGTGGGGCACCAGGCGCGAGATGGCATCACTCGCGATTACGGTATCGGCATCGATGCCAACGAAAAGTTCGGCATCGCCAATGTGTTCGATTCCATAATTGAGAGCTTCGGCTTTGCCTGAGTTCGCCTTGGTGAGGATAATGACTCTTCCCGCGGCCTCTTCCCGCTCGAAGGCGCGGCGCGCGACTTCCAGGGTGCGGTCCCGGGAGCCGTCGTCGATCACGATTACACGCAGGTTGGGATAGTTGGAGTTGAGTGCGGCTCGCACCGTGCGCTCAATCACCTTTTCCTCGTTGTAGGCGGGGATGAGAACCGCGACTTTGGGTTTGTAAGAAGCGACTTCGGCGGGCTTGCCGAAAATCTTTTCCTGCAGCCGGTCGTAAACCGCAGCCGTACCGATAAATATCAGGCGGCCGGTCATGAGGAGATCGCCGAGAAAGAAAACCCACGTGATTCCGATGATGCCTGCCTCGAAGAGCCAGAACCCCAGCCCGTCCAGGCGCGCGGCCCAGAGCTCAGGGGTGGTCAGCGGCGCCATAACATCAGCCCTGGTCTTGTTTAACAAGTCGTAAACCGGCGCCACCTCAAGTCCGCGAGCGCGAATACCATCGATGATCATGGGCAGCGCACGCACGGTTTCGGCGCGGTTGCCGCCTCCGTCGTGCAGCAGTACGATGTTGCCGCAACGCAGGTCGTTTGGGCCGCACGGTGGCAGATGCGCCAGAACATACGAGGAGATTTCCTCGGCGGTATGGTGCCGCGGCCTGTCGCCGCTCTCCATCCGCACACTGTCGCTCCAGTCATTGGGATCGATCCGGTTGCCGACGGTGATGTAGCCCATATCTTGCGCGAACTCGAGCGGCCGCACCTGGTCGGCGGTGTCCGGCTCCTCGTCGATCGCATACGGTGGGCGCAGCAGCCTGACTCGCACTCCCACCAAACTGGCGAACAGCCGTTCCGTTAAATTCAACTCCACCTTCATGTAGGTCGAGGAAATATTGCTTACGTCAGGATGGGTGAAGGTGTGGTTCCCGATGGTGTTGCCTTCGTTGTAAATGCGTTTGGCCAGCCCTGGGAACTTGTCGGTCTGAATACCGATGAGGAAAAACGTAGCCGTCGCGTGCTCCCGCTTGAGTACATCGAGAATCTTGGGCGTCCACTCGGGATCGGGTCCATCGTCGAAAGTGAGCACGACTTTGTTGGGACTATAGCCGTATCGGGCTACCCGGTAAGGCTCGGGCAGAGACTGAAAATTTTCATCCGTGATCAGCTTCGTGTTGGCATCGATGGTAAGGTCCCGAGTGCCATGCGTGGGGCGGTTTTCGATGCGAAGGATTTCGCCCTGGCCTTCCATGTCCACGTCCTGGCCCGGAGACGCGTCGCGCAGTTTGTCGGCGGCGCCGCTGTCTCCAGGAATATCCCACACCTTCCATAACGTTCGATCCTCGCCTCCCAGCCGCCACAGAGCGAAGGTCTGGATGCCGAGCGTCTGCGCCGCTCGCATGTGGTTCAGGGCTGTGACTCCATCGAGAAACCAGACATCGTGGCGGAAGCTGCGCTCATCCAGATAACTGAAGTGGGGATTCAGCGCATCGTCATCAAACGTTACATCTTCGTCGGAATCGCGCGCCGCCAGCCAGGCTTCCTGAACGCTGACGGAGCTGTCGTGTTCATTCGGGGGCAGCATGCCCTTCTTCGGTTTGAGCACCCAGTCGTAGCCATAGTTGGCGATGGCACAGATCAGTTTCTCCCGCGGAATAACCTTCACAGCGAATTTGAGATTGTTGACGAACCAGTCCTGGGAAGCGACCGGCCCCGAGGCGGCGCCGGGGTAGTGTTCGTCGTAGTTCATCAGGACCACGCCGTCTGCGGGCGCTGCGATCGCGGCGTAGTTGAATTCGAGGTTGTGGGCGGGCACGCTGACGTAGAGCTTCTTCCCGCGGGCATGCAGGTCCGACGAAAGCTCGTTCAGCAGCGCGATGTAGCCAGGCTGTCCCACTTTGGGGAAAGCCTCGAAATCGACCATCAATCCATGGAAGCGGTCCGAGGAAAGGTACGCCTCCACCTGCTGGCGAAAGACCGCGCGCGCGCTGGGATTGTTCAGAAAGTCGGTGATCGCTCCCACCCACTCGGTGCCGTCAAAGTTGTTCACCATGGGGAAGACTTCCATGGTGGAATCTTCGGCTTTAAGGAGGGGCATGACCCGGTCGTCGACGGAGCGCACTCGATTGTTTTGCACCACGTCGAAGAATTTGTTGGTCTGGTCGTCCACAGCCTGCAGACGGCCGTCAGGAGTGAGCACGTGGAGCCAGTCGGGATAGAGCAGATCGATCTGGCGGGAGTAATCGCGCAAAGAAGAGAAGCTGGCCGCGTCCCAAGGTACGTAGAAGGCCGCGCGGATGCCTTCTTCCTGGTTTAGCTTGACTTCCGAAGCTGGCAGCTTTGACTTGCGATGCGATCTGCCGGCCAGCTTCTTTTGACGGTCACGGGCCTTGTCTTTCTCATTTTCCTTCAAGGCTTTAAAGGCGCGCTTCTGCGGTGAAAAGAGCAACTCAGGCAGGCGTTCGTCCCGCAGGGTGGTGTACACAAAGAAAATAATCAGCGCCGACAGCACCACGACGCCAGCGTCGACGAAAAGTCTAAGGCGCTTCCAACGAGCGCGTTGCGGATCGTAAAAAACTGGTTCGGCCATGGATGGGCTAATCGTTAATCGTATGCTGCGGGCCGCAGCCGGTCAATTCTCGGTTGTACACGATCGAGGCAATGCTCCTGCCGGAAGCCCCGCAGGAACCGCGCCCGAACTATCGCGATCGAACCATCGCGACCGAACCATCGCGACCGAAAATGATGAGCTTTCCCAGTCCGAAGATGACTCCAAACGCGCTATATTCTCAGCGTGCTGGTACTGGTACGGAAGAATGCTCGATTCTTTTTCGCGGCGAGCCTCGCGGCGCTGGCGTTGCGGCTCGTTTTTGTGCTTCACTTTCCCGCGGTCGTGGACGATTCGCGGCTCTACGCCGATATCGCCGAAAACTGGCTGCAGCATGGCGTCTACGGCATCACAGATTCCGGCCAGGTCATGCCGACATTCTCCCGCTTGCCGGGATACCCCGGATTTCTAGCCGCGGTATTCGCCATCTTCGGCTGGAGCAACTTCCGCGCCGTTCTGCTGATTCAGGTCCTGTTCGATCTGGGGACATGCTTTCTCGTCGCGGACCTGGCGCGCCGTTTTGCATCCGAACGCGCGGCGAAGGTGGCGTTCCTGCTGGCTGCACTCTGTCCGTTCCTGGCCAACTACGCCGCTGCGGCTCTCACCGAGACGCTGGAAGTTTTTTTCACAACGTTGGCGCTGGATCTGGCTCTCTGCGGATTCGCCGCTCTTCGTGACGACAACAACCAGAGCCCAAAGGCACCGCCAACATTATGGCTGGGTTGTGGTCTTTCTATCGGGGCATGCATCCTGTTGCGCCCAGATGGGGGCATTTTGTTCGGCGCTGTCGCTGGGTACTGGGCGCTGGTCTTCCTGCGAAGCTTCATGATGAGGCCGAAGCAAACATCCAGGATCGTGCCTCGGTTGTTTCCCCTGCTCCGCGCCGGAGTGATTCTCACTGTCTGCACTTTCGCGCCTCTGGTCCCCTGGACGCTGCGTAATCTGCACACCATGCATCGATTCCAGCCGCTCGCACCCCGCTATGCCAACGATTCCGATGAACGAGTGATGCCGGGATTCAATCGCTGGACCAAGACCTGGATGGCCGACTACACCTCGGTGCAGGAGATTTACTGGAAGCTGCCCGGCGACCCAATCGATGTTGCGCTTCTGCCCCACCGTGCTTTTGATTCCGCCGAGCAGCGCCAGACAACGGAGCAACTTTTCGCTGACCACAACCGGGATCAAGACATGAGTCCGGAACTCGACGCGCGCTTTGCTGCCCTGGCTGCAGCCCGCATCCAGGCCGCACCCTTGCGTTACTACGTCTGGCTGCCGGCCCTGCGCATTGCCGACATGTGGCTGCGTCCACGCGCCGAGTTGCTACCCTCCGATCCGCGCTGGTGGGAGTTCGACGACGACCCGGCGTGGCTCACGGTGAGCATCGCCTTCGGCCTAATCAATCTCGCTTGCGTCGCAGCCGCCGCTGCTGGACTGCTGCGCTCACGCCACGTGTTCGGCATCGGATTACTTGTGCTGTTTGTTGCAATGCGATCGCTGTTCCTCGGAACTCTGGAGAATCCCGAGCCGCGCTACACGCTGGAATGCTATCCCGTGGTCATAGTCCTGGCCGCGGCGTTCTTCATCGGCAAATCGAGTAGCAATGATCGAAAACCCGCATGAACAGGCTCCTGAATCTGGAACGGAGTATGTGAAAAGGCATATTCAAACGTTTCAAGGCCCCTAAAGCATTGAAGATTCAGCTTGAACATTGTGGCCCGGCAGTTGCACAATAGCGCCCTATCAGGTTCCGGGGTCTCGACCGTCTTTCTATTCCCGGAGACACCATCCGAAGTATGATGCCCGCTGCGGGTAAGAGGGGACTCTATGCGTTCAGGTTCACGTGTAGTTACTCTGTTAGCTACCTTTCTCTTCGCCTTCCAAAGCATATCGTTCGCTCAGTCTGCGACCACATCATTGCGCGGCACCGTTTCTGACGCCAAGGGCTTGGTAGTCGCTGGCGCCGAGGTTACGTTGAGCAATGCCGCCACGGGATTCTCGCGCAGCACCAGAACTGACGGCCAGGGTGTCTATCAGTTTCTTGAGCTTCCTCCCGCCGCCTATGTGGTCACCGTCGACGCCGCAGGTTTCGCCAAGACGAAACGTGAAAACGTCGTGCTGCAGGTCAGCAGCCCCACTACTCTGAACCTCAGCTTGCAAGTGGCGGGAAGTTCCGTCGTGGTCGAGGTCACAGGCGAAGCGCCATTGGTCAACACCACGGATGCAACCTTGGGAAATACCTTCGATTCCCGCCAATTGACTGATTTACCTTCCGAAGGTCGCGATCCTGCGTCGATTCTCAGTCTCCAGCCTGGCGTCGTCTACATCGGCAGCACGACGACTTCCCAGCAAAACAACGACAGCCGCGGTGGCGCAGTCAATGGAGCGCGCAGCGACCAAAGCAACATTACGCTTGACGGCTTGGACGACAACGACCAGTTGGAAGGCTATGCCTTTCAGGGTGCCATGCGGGCCACGCTCGATTCATTGCAGGAATTCCGTGTCACCACCAGCAACTACGATGCTGCCTCCGGTCGCTCCTCGGGCGCGCAGATGAATCTGGTCACCAAGAGCGGAACCAATTCCATCCATGGCTCCATTTACGAATACAACCGGCCAACCTTCGACGTGGCCAATGATTGGTTCAACAAACAGTCGCAGTTGGAACAGGGAGATCCCAACCGTCCACAGCACATCCTTCGCAATACGTTTGGCGGCACCATCGGCGGACCCATCAAGAAGGATCGTTTGTTCTTCTTTGCCGCCTATGAAGGCCAACGCACCGCCGAGCAGGAGCAGACCACAAGGATCGTGCCGACTCAAAGCCTGAGGGACGGCTTTATTACCTATTTGTGTAATCCATCTACCGATCCCAATTGCACGCTGGGCACACCAAATCCCCAAGGCGTGACCGTGCAGAGCATTGCAGGTTTTGCCCCAGACTACGTAGCCACGTTGACGCCGGCGCAGCTTGCCTCGCTGGACCAGGGGAACCCGCCAGGGACGGGGTGTGCTAGCCAAACGCCGATAACTTGCCCCTTGGGCCCGGGCGCTAACCCTCTGCTCGCCAACATAGGTGGCGCCAACCCGAACGCTCTATTCATGCACTATCCTCTACCCAACTGTACAGCTTGCGGCAACGCCGTCAACGGAGACGGAGACGGCCTGAACTCGGCGGGTTTCACATTCCCCGGCAACAACCCAACCAGCCTCAATACCTACATATTCAAACTTGACTACAAAATTACGGCTGATGGAAACCAGTCATTGTTTGTGCGCGGCAATCTACAGAATGATCATCAAGCTTTGCCGCCGCAGTTTCCCGGCTTGCCCCCGGACGACATCGTCACCAACAACAGCAAGGGAATCGCCGGTGGCTATATCTTCATGATTCGCAACAATCTGATTAACAACTTCCGCTATGCATTTATCCGCCAGGGGCTGGGGCAGGGTGGACTCAATAATCAGGATTACAACACTCTCCGCGGCCTCGACGATACGCAGGCGCTTAACGCCACCGATACGCCTTCCATCTTTACCAACGTTCCGGTGCACAATTTCATTGACGATGTCTCCTGGACCAAGGGCAAACACACCATTCAGTTCGGCACGAACTGGCGACTCATTCACAATAACCGCGAGTCGAACGCACAGAACCTTTCCTATGGCTACGGCAATCTGTATTGGATGAGCCCATCGTTTATCTCGAATCAAGGGGTCAGCCTGGACCCCGGGCTTTCTGGCTACAATCCAAGCGACCCGGGAGTCTGCGCCATACCGCCATGTGTCCTTCCACTCGTCGATCCAGCCTTCGGATCGTCTTATGATTTTGCGGCTGTCCAGCTTGCAGGCCTGATGAGCCAGGTGTACACGGTCACGAATCAAGACAAGAACGCCAACCAAATCCCCAACGGAGCCCTCGTCCCTCGCCACTTTCACAATTTTGAAGGCGAGATGTACCTCCAGGACAAATGGAGTGCGACTCCAAACTTGACGATCACGTACGGCCTCCGCTATTCGCTCCTGCAACCTCCGTACGAAGCCGACGGTAACCAGGTATCGCCCACCGTAGATATGCACCAGTGGTTTGAGAATCGCATCACCAACATGTACCAGGGCGTAGTTGACCAGCCGGACCTCACATTCGATCTTTCCGGCCAGGCAAATGGTAAGAAGCCTTACTGGGCTTGGAACTACAAAAATGTCGCACCGCGCATCGCCATCGCCTACGCGCCTCACGCGGACAGTGGCTTCTGGCACAGCATTCTCGGCGACAAGGGCAAGAGTTCGATTCGAGTCGGTTACGGAATCTACTACGACCACTTCGGCGAGGGGGTCGTCAATACCTTCGACCGGCAAGGTTCGTGGGGGTTGACCACCACGATCAGCAATCCGGCTGGCGTTCTTGGCGTAGATACAACGCCGCGGTTTAGTGGCTTATTGGGCGCCGCAACCCTTCCTCCAAGTCCCGGAGTCCCATCCCCACACGGCTTCCCTTACACACCGTCCAACGACGCAAGCACTTACGGACTGGCGATTGCGTGGGGAATCGACGATAACCTCAAGACGCCGTACTCGCATGTCGTCGACTTCTCTCTCACTCGTGAACTACCGCATAATTTTGTCGTCGAGGCAACGTACACCGGACGATTTGCCCATCATCTGCTGCAGGAAATTGATTTGTCACAACCGCTTGACCTGGTCGATCCGGTAAGTCACACGGATTACTTCCATGCAGCGGATGCGCTTTCGAAGGCTGCATATGCCGGAACACCGATCAATAATATTCAGCCCATTCCTTATTGGCAGAATCTGTTCCCGCAAGCTGCGGGAACAGGCTTATTTTCGGGGACGGGTGGCGCGCCTTGTTCCCCGACGACGAACGCCGGTGCCCCGACCAATCCCACTGCGACCCAAAACATCTACGATTCCTATTACTGCAATGTGGGAAATGAAACGCTTCCGCTCGAACTGTTGGACGCATTCTGCTTTCCTGCCTGCTCGGGCATCGGATCCAACACGGTCGGGGGGGACACGGGGTCCGCAGGTACTCCGTTCCAGTATTACCAGCCACAATTCTCGTCTCTCTACGGTTGGCAGGCACGCGGCAACAGCAATTACAACGGCCTGCAAGTCTCTTTGCGTCACTCAATGGCCGCCGGTCTCCAATTCGACTTCAACTATGTGTACTCCAAGTCAATCGACGTCGGGTCGAACGCAGAACGCGTGAACGGATTCGAGTCGGCCGGCCTGGCCTTTAACAGCCAGGTGATCAACGCCTTTTCGCCTGATCTGTGGCGCGCGGTTTCCGACTTCGACGCCACCAATCAGCTAAATGCGAATTGGGTCTGGGATCTACCGTACGGGCGTGGTCGCCACTGGGGCAACGGCACCCATGGTTTGGTGAATGGAATCCTTGGGGGATGGGGTTTCAACGGTTTATATCGCTGGACCAGTGGATTCCCCTTCTCGGTTGAAGCTGGCAACGGCTGGTCCACCGATTTCGAGCTGGAAGGGTCTTCGTTCCTGACCGGTCCGAAGCCGAAAACTGGCGTATTCATCGAGCCTAACGGCAGTCCTACGGTCTTCCAGAATCCTGAGCAGACCATCACCTGCTCATGCTCGGCGGGTTCTACCGCGGCAGGAGTGAGCACCTTCCGGCCAACCTACCCCGGCGAAGCCGGGCAGCGTAATGCCTTCCGTGGCCCGGGCTACTTCGGTATTGATGCCGGCCTTTCCAAAGTTTGGAACGTGAGCGAGCAGAAGACGATCAGGTTCGCGTGGGAAGCCTTCAACGTTACCAATTCCGTGCGCTTCGATGCCGCAGGCTCGCTCATAGGCCAAGATCTCGTGGAGCTCTCCGGCTTCGGCATATTCAACACGGAGTTAACCAAGCCACGTGTGATGCAGTACTCGCTGCGGTTCTCGTTTTAGGTTCAAAGAGCCACAAACTCAAGGGACGGCATCCGCCGTCCCTTCTTCATTGGACTTTCTTTTTGAAAGGAATGCCTAGGCCAGCGGCGAATCGCTCATGCGGAAGCGGGTCCGCACGTGCTCGGAGATGAGTTCAATCGCGGGGCGGTTCGACACTGGATCGCTTTGGGCCAGATACTTCATGGCCTCCACCAGCACGCGTTGTCCATCGACGTAACGAGGATCGGACGTACGTTCTCTTCGTTTGCTGCCAAACTTGGGCGGGACCGGAATCGTAAAAACCTTGGCCATAAGCTCGAAAGACACGAATAAAAGCGGGATCAATACACTCTAAAGCTGATCCTAGGGCAGTATAGCGCCCGGCGTTCCCTTTTTGGCACACATTCTTCCGCTTTAGATTCAAGTACTTACCCGCGAGGCGAGACAAACTGCGTCTTCTTCGTGGTTTTCAATTGAAACACCTCATTGCCGATCTTTCCGTCCAGCCGCACCGAAGAGTACTTGGCCATGCGGTTGTCCCCCTGGCCCTGGAAGAATTGTTGTTGCACCGAGATGCCGCTGCTCAAGTCGATCCAGAGCAGAATCCTGGAAACGTTATTGCGGAACTTCTCGCTCTTGGGAATCAACTGCAGTTCCCCCGTCGCGATGCCATCCACGGTCTGCTCACCCAGATAACTCACGTCGAACGACTTCTTCAAATCCTGCCCGCTGCCCCCGAAGCCCAGCACCAGATAGCTCTCAATCTCGCTCTGATTTCCGGCCGTGGGATACACGATGACTTGCTCGATTTTTCGCTGATACACCTGCAGCTTGCCGTCTTTGTAAAGCACGAATTTCTGGTCGGGTTCCTTGATCTCCGCCATCATCTCGATTTCTTTTCCCGCCCGGCGGTAGTAAACCGTGCCCTTCTGCGTGTCGTGTTCGTCCACGACTTTCTGGTATTGATCCCAGACGAAGTCGGCCTGCGCACTGTGGAAGCTGGTGGCGGCCTCGTCCATTTTTTTGAGCACGTCCTCCACGGAGGACGCATTCTGCTGCTGCAAAAGCATGCTGAGAGAGAGGAAGAAGATGTGGAGGGAAATCATCATGGCCGACGGTACGGGTGCTTGTTCCAGACGCCCTTTCCTGCGAAGCTCTGTTCTACGAAGCTCTGTCCTGCGAAGGTCTGTTTCGCTATTTTCGCTTCACCCAAACTCGGTATCCTTGCACCTGTCCTTTGCGATCGGGAACGCCTTCGTATTTCACGATCGTGACCTCGCCGGAAATCGGTTCGATAATGTGAAGCAACTCATCGCGTACCGACTGATCGTCCCCCGGCGTAATCGCGCCAGCCGAAATCTGGTAAAGCAAGCCGCCCTGCGCGTCGGGCGTAACCACTACATCGCTCAGATGCGGGTTGGGCAGCGCGGGTTTATCGTTGAAGTTGATCACCCTGGGTGACAGGAAGACGAAAATCAAAATCAGCGTGACCATGATGTCATAGTGCAGCGTACCCCGCTCATGCTGCCACAGGACGTAGCTCCGAATTGTGGTCCAGACGCCCTTCATCGGTAGGGAAGGCGCGCCCGTGGCGGTCGTGCTGATGTCCACACTTTGCAAGTTTAGTCTCCGGGTTTCAAGGTTTCAACGTTTCAAGTTTGCACACTTCCATCCCGAGCGCTAGGACCTCGAAACCTTGAAACATTGAACCTTGAAACTTTGCCGTCAAAAGCTTTTCTTCGTAATCCTCTCCGCACCGATGTAAGGCCGCAACACCTCAGGAATCATAACGCTTCCGTCAGCCTGTTGGTAGTTCTCGACAATCGCCACCCAGGTCCGGCCCACCGCCAACCCGCTTCCGTTCAAGGTATGCACAAACTCGCTCTTATTCTTGCCCTCTGGACGATAACGGATATTCGCCCGCCGTGCCTGGTACGCTTCGAAATTCGAGCAGGACGAAATCTCGCGAAATAGCCCCTGCCCCGGGAGCCAGACTTCAATGTCATACGTCTTAGCTGATGACGGCCCCATGTCTCCAGTACACAGACTCACGACTCGATAATGCAAGCCAAGCTTTTGCAGGACGGTCTCGGCGTTCCGCGTCAGCTTCTCATGCTCTTCATAAGATTGCTCCGGCCGCGCGAACTTCACCAGTTCCACCTTCTGAAACTGATGCTGCCGGATAATGCCCCGGACGTCCTTCCCATAGGAGCCTGCCTCGCTGCGGAAGCACGGAGTGTAGGCGGTAAGCGAGATGGGCAACCGCGCAGCATCGAGAACTTCGTCACGATAAAGATTCGTGACCGGCACTTCGGCCGTGGGAATCAGCCAGAGATCCCTTTCGCCGTGAGGGACGCGAAAAAGATCAGCGGCAAATTTGGGCAGCTGTCCCGTGCCGTACATGGACTCGGAATTGACCAGATAAGGCGGCAGAACCTCGGTATATCCGTGCTCACGCGTGTGCAGATCGAGCATGAAGTTCGCCAGCGCGCGTTCAAGCTTCGCGCCCAGATCCCAGTAAACGGCAAAGCGCGCACCGGTAAGCTTAACGGCGCGCTCTAAATCAAGCACGCCGAGCTCGGCCCCCAAATCCCAGTGAGGTTTGGGAGTGAAGTCGAACTTGGGCGGCGCGCCCCAGCGTCGCACCTCGACATTCTCTTCTGCACTGTGCCCGACCGGCACGCTCGCATGCGGCATGTTGGGAATCCCGGCAAGAATCTCCTGCAGGCGGGCATCGAGGTCGGCGGCAGTCTTCTCCCGCGTCTGAATCTGCTCGCGCAAATCCTTGGTCTCGGCGATCGCGGCAGTTGCGTCCTGGCCGCTTTTTTTCAGTTTGGAGATGTCCTCGGAAGCCTTGTTCCGCCGCGCCTTCATGGTTTCGGCTTCGGTGATGGCATGCCGCCGCTGCGTGTCGACGTCGCGGAAATCCTTGAGCACTACGGCCGGATCGGCCCCGCGCTGGCGCAGCATCTCTTCCACCTGGGGCAGATTGTCGCGAACGAAGTTCAGCTCAAGCATGGGAAACAACTACTTTACCGGAAGCGGGGAGTGGAATGCACGCTGACGAAGATGTACATGTGGGGACAGCCGCCCTCGGCAGTCCGATCGAGCGGAGCTCGATTGCCTCGCCCAGCTTTCGCGCAGGAGCCCGGCTGTGTAAACTACCTTCCAATGAGATTCTTCCCCCGCTCGATGGCTATGCGCCAGTTTGTAATGCCCGCGCTGTTAGCCGTCCTCATGCTGGCTTCAGTTCCTGCCAGCTTTTCCTCGGCCTACAACGCGCATCCCAAGCTGGTTGTCGTGATTGTTATCGACCAGTTTCGCGGCGACTATCTGGAGCGCTACCGCGACCAGTTCGGCGACGGCGGATTTCGCCTGTTCCTCGACCACGGCGCGAACTTTACTGACTGCAACTACGACTACGCCAACACCCGCACCGCTCCCGGACACGCCACGCTGTTTACCGGCGCCTACAGCAATGGCCACGGCATTGTAGCGAACGAATGGTGGGATCCGAAGAAAAGGAAAATGGTCACGTCGGTCGAGGACGACGACGCTAAGCTCGTCGGCATTGATGGAGACAAAACCGGCGCGTCGCCGCACAATCTGCTCGCTGATACGTTGGGGGACGAACTCAAACTGGCTACGCAGGGAAAGGCGCGAGTCTTTAGTCTTTCCTTGAAGGACCGGGGGGCTGTCCACCCTGGCGGCTTTGCCGCCGATGCCGCCTACTGGATCGAACCGAAAAGCGGCACGTGGATTACCTCCACCTACTATCGCCGCGACCTGCCGAAGTGGGCACAGGATTTCAACGCAGGCAATCGCGCCGCGAAGTATTGGGATCGCGATTGGAAAAACGCCAGCGGCGACGTTCTCCGCTCAACCGCGCATCGCAAGAGTAAAGACGGCTCCGAGGCTGGTTTCTCCGAAGTGGTTGGCTCCACGCCTTTCACCGACGAGTACGAATTGGAATTCGCCAAAGAGTTGGTCGTTTATGAGAATCTCGGCGCTGGCCAGGCCACCGACCTGCTCGCCATCAGCCTTTCTGCCAACGACATCCTCGGCCATCAAGTCGGGCCTGATTCACCCGAGATGGCCGCCATGGCCCTCGCGCTCGATCGTGAACTCGCCGACTTCTTCAACTTCCTCGGTCACCAGGTGGGCCTCGCAAACACCTGGATCGCACTGTCGGCCGACCACGGTGTTTCGGCTTTGCCCGATGCCGCGAAGAAACTTCGCATTCCCGCCGCCAATCTCGATGCCGGCAAACTCGAAACCCAGATCAACAGCGCTCTGACTGCAAAGTTTTCGCCTGGTCATGCCGCCTCCTACATAAAGCTCGACTATCCAATCGCTTTTCTCGATCAGGACGCATTCGCTGCCGCTCACATAAAGGAGCACGACGCCGAAACTGCTGTGGGCGAGGCGATGAAGCAGGCTGGACTGCGCGATTACTTTACCAAGTCACAACTCGCAGCCGGCGAAGTCCCGGATACCGCTCTTGGCAGAAAGTTCTTGCACAGCTACTCCCCGGAAGGTGGCTGGTATGTCATGGGAGTTCCCGAAATCTACACCGTAGGCTCCTCTAAAGGCACGGACCACGCATCGCCCTATACCTACGACACGCACGTGCCCCTGCTTTTCTATGGACTTCCATTCCATCCAGGAACCTATCGCACCCACGCCGAACCAGTCGATCTGGCTTCCACGTTGGCGTCGCTGCTCGGCATCAACGCTCCCACCCACGCTGTGGGCCGCGTGCTTACGGAAGCGCTCACCGGACCGCATCCCACAGAAAATTCCGGGGGAACGCAGCAGTGACCTCCTCCTCCGAAAACGGCGGCAAGGCTCCTCTGGATCTCAGCGTCAGCTTCGCCGGCATCGAACTCAAGAACCCCATCATTGCCGCCAGCGGCACCTTTGGCTACGGAGTCGAGTTCGAAGATGTCGTCCACCTCGACAAGCTGGGAGGATTCGTCGTCAAAGGCCTTTCCCGTGAGCCGATGATCGGCAATCCCCCGCCGCGACTGTGGGAAACCGCAGCCGGCATGCTCAACGCGATCGGCCTGCAGAACATTGGTGCGGCTGCATTTCTCGAGGAGAAGCTGCCAAGGCTCCGGCAGCTGAAAAACATCGTAGTGTTGGCCAACGTCTTCGGCTACACCCGCGAGGACTACGAGAGAACCATCGAGATTCTTAACGACGGCGAAGGCATTGCCGCCTACGAACTAAATGTTTCCTGCCCCAACACCACATCAGGCGGCCTGCAGTTCGGCAGCGATCCGCGCTCCCTCGACGAAGTAGTGACCACGGCAAAACGCGCCGCCCGTCGGCCTCTGATCGTCAAGCTTTCGCCCAACGTAACCAGCATTGCCCAGATGGCCCACATCGCGCAGGAGGCAGGCGCCGACGCCATCTCGCTGATCAATACTTTCGTGGCCATGGCCATCGATCCCGACACTCGCAAGCCCCGCATCGCGAACGTCACCGCTGGACTCTCCGGACCGGCCATCAAGCCCATCGCCCTGCGCATGGTCTACGACGCTGCGCATGCCGTGAACATTCCCGTGATCGGCATGGGAGGCATCTCAACCGCCGCCGATGTCGCCGAATTCATGCTCGCCGGAGCAACTGCCGTCCAGATCGGCACAGCCAGCTATTGGGATCCCTGCGCCACCGAGAAGATCGTGGACGAACTGCAACGCTGGTGTCAGGATCGCGATGTCACCCGCCTCGCAGACCTCACCGGCGGCATGATCCTGGAATAATTCAGTTCCAGTTCTTGAATGAGGGTTATGGTTTTACTGAGAACTGAGAACTGACTAACGCCCGTGCGTATACCAGATCGAACCAGGAGATCTGTAGTTGCTGCCTTCTCCCCACACCACATGCGTGGAGCCAAGGTTATCGATGCCGATGGAAAACAAGTTTCCGAATGGGAAGAGGAAACCGCTGGGCAGGATGTAATCGTATCCGCGCACGGGGCCGGAGAGCTGCGACTCCGGTAACCATGTCGCCCCGCCGTTGGTGGAAGTTCGGTAGAAGGTATTCCAGACAGGATGGTTTTGCGCGTCCACTTCTCTTGTGTCCATCCATGCGATGCGGACGTCGCCAGCGGTGCCGGCGGTGATGGCCGGAAAGCAGTGCTCCACGCCCGACGGCGCGTTTGAGACTTCAATCTTTGCCGACCAGCTCTCTCCCTGGTTTGTCGAGGAGGAGAAGTAAATTCGCTGCGGTCCGCCTGTGACCGAACCCGCGTTCCACAGGGCATAGAGAACTCCCGCATCATCGGAAGACAGAGCCATCTGGGAAGCCAGAAAGCCGGCGGAACACTCCTGCGCCGGGCAACCCGGTGCTGCGCTGGAAACGTCCATCGGCGCCGTGCTCCAGCTCCGGCCACCATCCGCTGACCGGCTTATAAACACTTCCACCGGCCGGGTGAGAATATGGGTTCGCGGGTAGGCCGTCCAGGAAAAATAGACATTGCCAGCGGGATCCACGGTAGCCCCTGCAGCCAGTGACCATCCCGGCTCGGCGCCCGGATTCAGCACCGTGGAGGAAAAATTCTGCGCATAATCGTGCGACGCCGATACCGCCAGCGTCTGATCGTGGTTAAAGCTCACGTAGATATTGGCGCCGCGAACCGCCAGCACTGGTTTGTCAATGACGGCTTCCGGGGAATGTTCAGCGACAGCAAAATACCACGATCGGCCGAAATCCTGCGACCGGCCGACGATGATGTCGTGCGTGCCCTGCAACCACGATGCATAAAGAGTTTGGTGGTCAACCGGGTCGACCTTGATCTGGGCATCAAACTGTCCAGTCAAAGAAGCCGATAACGCATGCGGCGCTTGCCACGACAATCCGTTGTCACTGCTGACCACCAGCGCCATCGTAGGCGCGGAGCAGGCCGGGCAGTCACTCACCTCGCCATACTGCGGAAACAGAATGTAGATATGTCCATGGCCGTCGGCGGCCAGAGCGGGCTCCCATTGATCGCCAGTGTTATAGCCGACTCGAACCTGCGGAGCAAAGCCCGAAGCGCCCAGCGCCGCCGGCACGGTGATCAGCGCCAACAGTAGGCACAATGCAAACCTCTGCACACTCCGGCCTCGGCTGGATCTACAACTCAGAGAACTTCTCCTGGCACAACGCATGCGAACAACTCTTGCCGAACTTTATAATGAATTCCTGGCAGCGTCAATTACCCGAATAGGCCACAAATCACCCCTAAGGACGTGACTTTCTGGAGATTTCGTAATCTAATTAGAGGAAGCTCAGCCAAAGGCATCAGGGAATCCGGGAAACCAGTCAGGAGCGATCTAAACGATGGAGAAAGCTACATTTGCAGCGGGATGTTTCTGGGGAGTCGAAGCCACCTTTCGGCAGATGCCGGGCGTGCTGTCAACCCGCGTAGGCTACACCGGCGGAAACACCGATAGTCCCACCTATAAAGACGTCTGCACCGATCGCACTGGCCACGCCGAGGCCGTCGAAGTGGAGTTCGATCCCGCCCAGGTTCGCTACACCGACCTGCTGAAGGTCTTCTGGGAGAATCACGATCCCACGCAACTGAACCGCCAGGGGCCCGACTGGGGCACGCAATACCGCTCCGCCATCTTCTTCCACACGCCCGAGCAACAGGCTACGGCACAAGCCTCGAAAGAAGCGCTCGAAAAGGCGCACCGCTACTCCAAGCCGATCGTGACCCAGATCGTTCCGGCGGTGACTTTCTATCCTGCCGAGGACTACCACCAGCAGTATCTGGAGAAGCGCGGGCTCGCTACCTGCCACATTAAGGCATAGCGCAGTGCAGTGTTACTTGCAAGTGATGCTCGGGTTATCCTTCGCTAATTCCAGGCACGCCGCATGTTGCTTCGCGCGCCGGGCAGCATCTGCCGAACTCTCATCCTGTAAAGCAGGCTGTGCCACGTTTTGCGTCGCAGCCGGTGCCACTGCCGCCGAAACTGGAGCCGCAGTCGAGGTCGCAACCTGAGCACTCGAAGTGGGGGCCTTGTCTGGCATTGCTCTGTCTGGCACTGCTTTGTCCAGCATTGCTTGAAATGCCGCAATCTCCTCCGGTTTGTTCCATATCATCTCGTGAGTTTGCGTCTCGCAATAGTCGTCGGGATATTCCCACATGGGTTGCACCGTCACTTTCGTCCTGCCGTTGAGTTCCGACAACGCGTAGGACCACACTTCTTTTGTGGTCATGCCCGGGCAAGCACTTGAGGCCATGAAGAGCGCCCCTATCACGGGCATCTGCCCCGGCTTTGAGAAGCGCAACTGGAGCTGATTGTTGGAATCGGCCGCGTAGCCGTCTCTCAGATTCTCTTGGACGATTAGCGCTTTGACGGTCTGTGCCGACGCCTTGCTTGTGAATACATACGGTCCGGGTTGAGCTTTTGATTTCTTGTCTCGTGCCACCGCAAAGGTTGTCAGCGCCAAAATGAGAATCAGAACTCGCTTCATACTTTTACTCCACTCTGAACTCTACCGGGATCGGCTGGAAGGCTGCTAATTACCAGAGTCATCTCGACACTCCCTCGTGCGAGCCGCGAACGCCTGAGATGAGCCTAAACCGCAGTCAGCAGCATCGGCGCACCCTTCGTGATCACGATCGTATGCTCGTAATGTGCCGACGGCCTGTGATCCGCGGTGACCACGGTCCACTTATCCCGCGCCACAAACGCCCTGCCCGATCCAGCCGCAATAATGGGTTCCACGGTAATCACCAGTCCTTCGGTGAGAACCTGATTCGCCTCCGGATCGGCATAGTTAGGAACTCGAGGTTCCTCATGGATGGTGCGTCCAATACCGTGCCCTCCCAGATCGCGAATCACTGAGAATCCACTGCGCCTCACCTCGCGCTCGATCACTCGCCCAATCTCCAAAACTCGAAAGCCGGCCCGCGCCACCAGCATGGCCTTGGCAAAGGCCCGCTCCGCGCATGCCACTAGGCGCTGCCGCTCTTCCGTCACCTCGCCCACGGGAACAGTTACGGCGGCGTCGGCCATGAACCCGTCTTTCTCGACGGTCACATCCAGCTTGACCAAGTCGCCCCGCTGCAGTGCGCGTCTGCCGGGAATGCCATGGACAGCTTCATCATTAAGGCTGATGCAGTTCACTCCGGGGAACCCATACACCAATGCTGGAGCGGAGCGTGCCCCGTGCTGCCGCATCACGCCCGCGCCTACTTCGTCCAACTCCGCCGTGGTGATCCCCGGCCGCACCTCGCTTCTCATCGCCCCCAGCATGAGGCAAACGACTGCGCCGGCGGCGCGCATCCCAGCCAATTCTTGTGGCCCATTGATCGACATGACGTCACCTCATCGACATGATACTTCTATGGCGGCCCGTCAGAGCTGACCGATTCCCACGGTTCACTCTTCCCCTTTTACAAATATCTATTTACAAATCTCTATGAATGCCCCGTTTCAAGTGTGTTAGGTTTTGCTCAGGCCGTTCCCATGGCTGATCGCCGCCTCACCCCTCGAATGCGTTTTCGAAGGAGCGCGCACCATGATCAAAACGATGTTCGCAGGTTCTCTCCTCACAATCCTTTTGCTTGCAACTTCAACCTTTGCTCAAGACAGCCCGGGAGCACCGGGATGCGGCAATCCTAACGCTAAATTCGACGTGAAAACCGGGAGTGGCCAGCCCTCCGCTCAACCGGATGCAGGCAAGGCACTGGTATATTTTATCGAGGACGATTCAAATTTTCGGTCGACTCCCAAACCTACTACCAGGATGGGCGTCGACGGCGAGTGGGTGGGAGCGACGCATGGCAGCTCCTTCTTCTACGTTTCTGTGAGTCCCGGAGTTCATCACCTCTGCGCAAGCTGGCAAAAGAAGGTTGTTCTGGGGAAAGGCGAGATGACTTCCGCAACGCATTTCGCCGCGGAGGCTGGAGGCGTGTACTACTTCGTAGTGAGAGACGTCTGGGCGCGGGATGGACTGACCGACATGAGTTTCAGCCCGTTGGATAGCGACGAGGGAAGGCTCCTGGCTAATCGATTTTCGCTCAGCGCATTTCATGTGAAGAATTGAACCCGCGCAGGCAATGTTGTTTCTCCCAGGCCAGTCAGCCCAGGCTAGTGAGCATGCCCACTTGCCGGACGCCCGGGACGTATCCGTAGAAAAACCTGAAACGACACCGGAAAATTGCCATACGCCGGATCAAGGACCCCTGGCTTCGAGTAAACCGTCACATCCGCACCCAGCCCCAGTTGATACGCGCGTGTCTGCGCCAGATCACGCGTGCCTCCGAAGGTATAGGCGCCGATGCGATAGGACGGCTCCTCCGCCGGCGGAAACAGTTCGTTTTTGTCCACCAGTTCCATCCTCGTATACACATAATCGCGTCGCAAGAAGTTCAGCGTGGATTCCAGCAGGTACCCGTTGAGGTGGATTCCCGTGCCGATCTCGTGCACCCGCCCCCACACCACTGAAGTCGCCCAATCGCCCGCTGCCAGCGGATGGTTGTACTCCACTGAAGCTGTCTCCCGCCACTGGTTCCAGGGTTCCAGCGCCTCCGGGTGGTCGAGGTGCCCAATGCTGTATTGCGCCGTCCAGTTTCGGTTAGGCGCAACACTGCCGCGCACCGACCAGGAGGCCAGCGCGGCCGGCTGGATACTCCACCGTTCTTCGTTCGGTTCGTGTCCATTAAAGGCCGAGCCCTCAAGCTTATAGCGGTCGATCACCAACCCGGTCGTGACCACGCCGAAGCTGGTATGGGTCGAGTCCTGCAGGTGGTGGCTGAGTGGCGCCAGCGGCAGCTCCGAAGCCGACGTGCGGTGAATATAGGTGACAGGTCCGAGCGCCGGTTCTGCCGATGGTCCTCCATACAGCTCCCACAAGATTTTCTCCGAGAGCGGCAGCGTGTAAAGCGCCGCAAGTTCCGCGAAAACATTGTGCGGATGCTGGTGGTCGACCAGCGCCTCCCCGTGATACGTCTCCCCGGTCTGAAACAGCTCCGGAAACCCGGGATGCGGCGAAGTCAGCGATTCTGCCGAGAACATCTGGCGCAACAGAATCGTTCCCTTGCCGAGCCGGTGCTGCTCCATCAGCATGCCCCAATTTACCGACTCTGCTTTACCCTCCCCGCGCGGTCCGCCTTGCTGGTTGTAGTCGGCGAAGATCACGCCATGCGCCATCAGTTCCCAGCCGCCGCGCATCAACATCCAATCGTGTTCCGGCACCGAAGCCGGCTCCCACGCTGTTCCCGACCCGTCGTGCGGCGAAGGCAACTGCGAAGCCTCGCGCTGTTCCATAGGCATGTCCATCTTCATTCCGGCCATGGATGTGTCCTGCGCCGAAGTGATCAGCGAAGCAAACAACAACAACGTTTCCGCTGCCGTCCAATATGCGACCTTGGAACGCAACATAAAGCCCCTTCAGGGGCGGCATTCATGAGCCCCGGACGTAAGTCCGGGGACCGATGGGATAAGAGAGCCCGTCCCGCCAGGGACGGCACTCGTTTCTCACGCGGTCTCTTAGCCGCCTTTTGGTGTATGAGTTTCCCTACAGCTGAAGGCATGCAAATGATGAACGCATGCCACGAGGATTGCTGGAAGCGCGGATCAGATTCTGAGATTCAGGACACCGGGCGGACCGCCGCGGTTCGAGGAAGACTCGAGCGTCACATAGCCGCTGCTCGCGGCAACCGAGACGTTGATCGTCTGAGTCGCCACTATCTGCAGCACAGGGCGGGGTGAAAAAATACCAGTCAGAAGAGCCGAGGGATGCCGGCCCACGCAGCAGCGATAATCAGCAGGCTGCGGACTGGCTGGTACTCGGGCAGGATGACACCCGGCATGGTGTAAAGGCGCAGCCGAAGCAGGCAACAGGCACATGGCTCCTCCAGAGGAAACCATCAGCGTACTCAACAGCGCCACTGCAACGATTCGTGAGAAGGGCTGGGTCACGGTTATGTCCCTGTGATCTTCACGCGGAGTTCCTCTGGCAGGCGCTCCCGGATTTCCTGCGGCAGCCGGTCATGCACCCGGCGCGCCCCTTGCTTGGCCGCATCCAGCACCGTGACTGGCGCAGGCGTAGCCACCGCCACCACCAGCCAGATTAGCGCCGATAGGGCAAAGCCCGCCAGCGCCGCAATCTCCAGCCAGAAGGCATGCCGCGGAACAAAGTGGCGAATCACTCCAAAAGCCAGCAGAAACACGCCCCCCGAAACCGAGGCCAGCGCGATCAGACCTACATCAATCGTGCGGTGTATGCGCTGACGCCCACGGCACTGTTCGCATTCCGCGAAATGACTCTCGTAGTCGCTGCGCATCTCTGGCGCCAGGCCGGAAATGTCGTAGCGCCAGCCCGCCAGAATCTTCCCGACAATCGGATCAATGCACTGCTGACTCATAAGGACACAAAAAGTGGGTCTTGGGCCTTAGGTTACAGGTCTTAAGATTTTCCTAAGACCTGTAACCCAAGACCTAACACCCTAGCCTTCTACAGCTGGATCGGCGCCAAAACCTCGCCCTGCACCGCCACCAGCACCCGGTTGTGAAACAACCCGCCCCGCTCAGCCAGCGCCTTTTCCGCCCCACGCCGCGCTATTTCCGGATGGTTGTTCTGCTCAGATAGATGCGCCAGCACCACAAAGGCTGCACTGTTATCATAGTCGTTAGCCAGGAAATCCGCGAGTTTCTCGTTCGACAGGTGCCCCACATTGCTCGCCACCCGCTGCTTCACCGCCCACGGATACGACCCCCCGCGCAGCATTTCTACATCGTGATTCGATTCCATTACCAGAATGTCGGACCCGCGCAGGTGGTCGCGAACGTTAACCGGAAGGTAACCCAGATCGGTGGCCACGCTCACCTTCGTGCCTTCGACGCGAAAAGTAAACCCGACCGGATCAGCCGCATCGTGCGGAATGGTAAAGGGTTTCACCTCGATGTCGCCCACCTGGAAGCGATGCCCCGACTCGAAGCGTTCCAGCTTCTCCAGTTGTGGCCGTTCGCCATTCTCGTTGCGCATGGCCCGAGCCCAGGCCGCGTGCGTCGCCCCGGTCATAAATATTGGGATGCGCAACTTCTTCGCCAAAGTTGCTAAACCATAAATGTGGTCGGAATGCTCGTGGGTAATCAGAATCGCCGAAAGCGATTGCGGATCTTCGCCCAGCGACTTCATACGTTTGAACGTCTCCCGGCAGGAAATGCCAACATCCACCAGAATCCGGGTGCGCGCGCTGGCCACAAACGCACAATTCCCCCGGCTCCCGCTGGCCAGCATCGAAACCGTCACACCCATGCACGCAGCATACGCGCCCATCCTGTGGATTCGGGAGTAACTCTCTGGTTATCCAATACCTAAGAGCAGTGTCCAGTGGCCAGTGGTCAGTTCCGTTCCCGGCTGCACCGGCCATTGTCTTGACTTTCTGGCCATTGGCCACTGACCACTGCTCACTGCTATTTCCCCTGCCGCAAATTGTCCACCACCCCGCGCATCAGTGACCCGCCATAAGCTCCCGCAATACCCGGCAGCGACGCCAGAAACGATCCATACACCTGTGCCCGCGTAGGCTTCACACTCAGGATCAAATAAGCTGCCAGTTCGGCCAGAGGAACGAACACTCCGACGACCACCACCCACCGCCACGGCCATCGCGGCCGCAAAAGCCCCAGCAGCATGCAGGCCACCAGCACCAACAGCGCGGTGAAGAGCAAGTCATCGATCATGACATCCGCCCACCCCGTGCCCATCCCGGCCAGCGCGGCCAGAACATAGAAGGGCGCATCACTCCCAGCTCGCGGCGCAACTGGCTCGGTTGTCATTGCTGATTGTCGATTGCTGATTGTGAATTGCAAATCGAGGACGCCAGTGATCACGAGTTTTTCAATCAGCAATTATCAATCAGCAATCATCAATATCAATATCAATATCAATACCGATAAAACCCCCGCCCGCTCTTGCGTCCCAACCACCCCGCATCCACCATCTTGATCAGCAGCGGACAAGGCCGGTACTTAGGATCACCCAGCCCATCCTGCAGCACCCTCATAATGTCGCGGCAAACGTCGAGCCCAATAAAGTCAGCCAGTGCCAGCGGCCCCATGGGATGCGCCATCCCCAGCCTAAACACCTCATCCACAGCCTCAGCCGTAGCCACACCCTCCATCACCGCATACATGGCCTCGTTCAGCAAAGGCATCAACACGCGGTTCGAAACGAATCCCGGCGCATCGTTCACCTCGACCGGAGTTTTATCGAGCTTTAAAGCCAAATCCCGCACCGCGGCAAAAGTTTCCGGCGAAGTAGCCAGCCCGCGAATCACCTCCACCAGCTTCATCACCGGCACGGGATTAAAGAAGTGCATCCCAATCACTTTTTCCGGACGCTTGGTCAAGGCGGCAAGTTTAGTAATGGAAATCGACGAAGTGTTGGAAGCCAGGATGACCTCCGGCCGCGCCACCCGATCAAGATCGTGAAAAATCTCCGTCTTGATCTCTATCTTCTCGGTAGCGGCTTCCACAATAAAATCGCACTCGGCAAGCTTGGCGCGGTCGGTCACGGGATCAATTCGCCGCAGCGCCGCTTCTTTGTCCTCCGCGGAAAGCTTGTTCTTTCCCACCTCGCGCTCGAGATTCTTGATAATCGTCTCGAGCCCGCGATTCAGAAAGCTCTGCTCCACATCGCACAACACCACGGAATAGCCTGCGCGGGCAAATATGTGGGCAATGCCGTTGCCCATCGTCCCCGCTCCGATTACCCCTACCCGTTGAATCTGCATAACTTATCCCTCAATAAAACGTTCGAGTCTATCACCATATGCCGGAGTGCCGAAATGGAACTGCCAGGCGCACAATTCTCCGGCCTCGAAGCTCCCTCCAGCCCCTTTCGAGGTTATGCTTGGGTCGGGCGCGGCGCTCTTCGGCAAGCCGCGAAGCGGCGAAAGAGTGCAGCCCACGGCGCAAGCCGTGGGAAAGGGATGCAAAGGAAAACAAGCTCCCAAGGAGCGAAAGAAACGTGTCTCACACCGCCGGCAATGTTGTTCTTCACCTGATCTTCAGCACCAAGGACCGCCAGCCGTTCATTACTGCATTCTTTTGCCGCTTTGCGGCTCGCCGCGATCCTCCGTTCGGAGGTGTAAAATATTGGAGTAAGCCCTAATTCCCGAGCCCCTCAGTTTCGAAAGGAACTCCCATGGCAATCGCCGAACTCCCCATCCGGCCGCGCACGGCCTCATCCCATCAAGGCCCGTTCATCAATGAACCGTTTTTCGATTTCACGAAGGAAGACAATGCCCGCAAAATGCGCGCCGCCATCGAGCGCGTCCGTGGCCAGCTCGGCCGCGAGTATGACCTGATCATCGGAGGCCAGCGCGTCAAAACGGCCGACAAGATCAAGTCCCTGAATCCCTCAAAGCCTTCGCAAGTAGTTGGCATCCACCAGAAAGCCGGCAAAGAGCACGTAGAGCCGGCCATGGCAGCCGCTCTGAAAGCCTTCGCGACCTGGAGCCGCACTCCCATGGAAGACCGCGCCGGCCTGCTGTTCCGCACCGCCGACCTGCTGCGCGACCGCAAAATGGACTACATGGCCTGGCTCGTCTTCGAAGTCAGCAAGAACTGGGGCGAAGCTGACGCCGATATTTCCGAGACCATCGACTTCTGCGAGTTCTATGCCCGCGAAGCCCTGCGTCTTTCAAAAGCGGAAACCCCCGTGCAGATGCCCGGAGAGCGCGACTCGCTAACCTACATTCCACTCGGCGTAGGAGCGGTTATCCCGCCATGGAATTTTCCCTGCGCCATCATGGCCGGTATGACTCTGGCCTCCATCGTCAGCGGCAATACCGTCATCCTGAAGCCGTCGAGCGATTCTCCCACCATTGCCGCCAAGTTCATCGAACTGCTGGAAGAAGCCGGCATGCCCGAAGGCGTGGTCAACTTCTGCCCCGGCGCCGGCGTCAGCTTCGGCGATGCCATCGTCGCACATCCCAAAACGCGTTACGTAGCCTTCACCGGCTCCCGCGAAGTCGGCCTCCACATCAACAAAACCGCTGCCACGCAAGCTCCCGGCCAGCTCTGGATCAAGCGCACCATCCTCGAAATGGGCGGAAAGGACGCAATCATCGTCGACGCCGACGCCGATATCGACTCCGCCGTCGAGGGCGTAGCCCAAGCCGCATTCGGCTTCCAGGGCCAGAAGTGCTCCGCCTGCTCCCGCGCCATAGTCGATGAGCGCATCTACGACAAATTCCTCGAGCAGCTCAAAACCCGTGTGGAAAAGATCACCGTCGGCGACCCCGCCGAAAACGCCAACATGGGCGCAGTCATCAACGAAGGCTCGATGAAGACCATCCTCGCCTACATCGAACAAGGCAAGAAAGATGGACGCGTCCTCACTGGCGGCGAGCGCGCCACCGAAGCCGGAGAAGGCTACTTCATCCGCCCCACCGTGATCGCCGACATCCCCGCCAAGTCAAAACTCGAGCAGGAAGAAATCTTCGGTCCGGTGCTTGCAGTCATCAAAGCGCGCGGCTTCGACAACGCCATGGAAATTGCCAACGACACCGAGTTCGGACTGACCGGCGCCATCTACACCAAATCCCGTGACAAGATCGATCGCGCCAAGAGCGAGTTCTACGTAGGCAATCTCTACATCAACCGCAAATGCACCGGAGCGATGGTCGGCGCCCACCCCTTCGGCGGCTTCAACATGTCGGGAACTGACTCCAAATCCGGCGGCCCGGATTATCTGTACTTGTTCACGCAGGCTAAGTCCGTAGCGGAGAAGGTCTAGAAGGGAAGTCCGGCCGCGCTGTGGTCGCCTTACTCGTCAGCTGGGCAGATCTATTCCGGAAAAGCCTTTGCAAGCGTCAAGTAACTGCTCCTGTCGCTCTACATCCCGACTGACCGGAATCGGCGCGCGAAGCCGCATGTGGTAGAAATACTCGCCCGTAACCTTCGCAGCGGGATCATCGCTCACCGCCAGCCAAACCTGGGTGCGATGGCCAGCATCCAGATCATCAGGCGCTCCCGCGCCCCCCATCTTGGTTGGCACCCAGCCGGGTTCAAGCGCATTCGAGAGAATGTCCTGCCAGCGCCGCGCGACCGCGAAGGCCAGCAGCACATCGTGAAGCTTGGTGTCGGAGTAAGCCTGCTGCCCTTGCCACGGCCGGTGCCCCCACGCCAGATCCTTCAAATTCGCGTCGCCATTCCGGTGGAGGCCGGAACTTAGATAGACCAACCGCTTCGGCTTCTTGATCAGTGCGGTCAAAATATAGGGCGCGAGTGTGTTAACCGCGAATACCTGCGGCAACCCATCTTCGGTAGCGATGCGCTGGGGCTCCCGGTAGCCGATCGCCGCATTGTGGATCACTGCGTCGAATGAGCCGAGACCATTCACCTGTTCAGCCACTGCGCGCGTCTGTGCGATACTCGCGAGATCGCCGATCACCACGGCTTCCGCGCCCGGAACGGCCGCCAATGCCTCCTGCCCGCGCTTCTCATTGCGAGCATGCAAAACCACAGCGTGACCCTGCTCAATAAGAAGCTGCGCGGCCATTCGACCCAGCCCATCGGAAGACCCCGTAATGAAAACGCGCGCCATTTTTTATTCAGCCTTCTTAGCAACCGACACCGACGCTACATTCCTCTCCGAAATCGCCCGCTGATGGGATAGGTACCTTCAACCCACAGCGTCCCAACCTCAGAAATTCCATGAGAACTAGATGCACCCGCAATCAGAACGATGCGGCGGGAACCGCACGAAAACGAGAAGGCTTACCCTGTGAAACCCTGTGTCCTCTGTGGTAAAGAACTTGACGTAAAGCCAGAAACGAAAAAAGCCGCCCACAAGGGGCGGCTCAAGAATCGCAACAGACCTAAGGCATAACACCCGCCGGAGGTTGAGGCGCTGGCCCCGCCGTAGTAGCGGCGGCAGCCTCATTCAAAATCCGGTGATGAATAGTGAACAACGCCAGCTCGAGCCGGTCAGAAACGCCGATCTTGTCATACACATTGCGCAGATAATTCTTGATCACCTGCTCGGTGGTCCCCAGCTGCGTGGCAATTTCTTTGTTCTTGTAGCCCTGCACGATCAACGCAACGATGCGCAGCTCTTTCGCCGTCAGGCGATCGCGCACCCGCAGCCCGACCATATCGTTCTCGGTCAGTTCGCTTGGCACCGCGACATCCTGCACCCAAGTCTCGCCGCGCGCCACCTTGCGCACGCAGTCCACCAGCGCTGCGCTGGTCACATTGCGGTAGACCACGCCATGCGCCCCGTTCGTCATATGCCGCTGCGCGCTTTCGCCGGTGTCAGCCAGCACCACGACCCGCGTCTTGGCGCGGTTCGCCGACTGTATGATCGCCGCGAAGTCATTGTGGAAGCCCGCGGCCACCACCAGCACCGCGGCGCGGAATTTGTCCAGAGCCATGAACATCTGCTCTTGCGTCTGGGCTTGCGCCACAATCCGCATCTCATCTTCCACGGCAAGCACCTTGGCGATGCCGGCGCGGAAGATTGCCTGGTTATCGGCCAGAATCAGTTTGAGCATGTTATCGATACCCCGAAAGTTCGCTACAAATCCGCCCTGCAGCAGCAAGCAATTGCTGATTGATTTAATGATTGTTGACTACAAACCGGCAGATCGTCGATTTTCAATCATCAATCAGCAATCACAAATCAACAATTTCCCTACGAGTTCCTGACGAACTCATACGAATCGATTACACAGGCCACCCCGCGTCCTTCTTCGCTGGTTCCGGTGGGGTCGGCGCGCACTACGCGCCCCTTGCACTGAATCACCACGTTCTCCTGGCCCCCGGTCACGTCGGGTGGAAGCGTGATCTCAAATTCCACCGGCGAACCAATTTCCAGCGACGCGTCGGCGCGAATGTAAACTCCAGCCGCGCTCAGATTCCCCGTAAGCCCTTTAGTGTCGCCGCTAGCATGCTCATCGTGAATCTTGATTGGCAATTCCAGCGGAAATCTTTTTCCGGTCCGTGCTTCGGACACAGTGCCTCCTAGTTCGTGGCTTCGTTCGTGGCTTGATCTTCAAATCTCGGCAAGCCCAGACCACGCCACCAGAATACGCCACTGGCAGGCGGATCAGCCACTTTCTTGCTCAGCGCAGGTTATATCACGGATGCCACTCGGATAAAAGCCTGATTACGAGTCAGTTAAGGGTAGAACCTAGGTTCCCCCCTTTCCCGCTGACTCAGAATCCCTCAGTCGCCACCCGCGTGCGCAGCCGATGAGGCGCCACCCCCGGAATTCTGCATGGCTTGCTCGATGGCCAATCCTAACTTTGCACCCATAGCCTGCAATACACTCAGATCCTCACTAGTAAATGCGTCCGGTCGCATTCTGTACACCGCCAGGACGGCGACCACGCTCGAGGTTCCTTCCAAAGGCACCGCCACGGCAGAGCGCAGCGTGCTGTATTTGCTGAGGTCATTCAAATAGCCGGGTTCGACCGACGGATTGCCGTTCAGAATCGCCTTCGCGTTCTGCGCCACCCAGCCCGATAACCCTTCCCCGATCGGAATTCTCAACGAGGAAAACAGCCGGAAATTATCCCCGCTCACAAACACCGGAATCAGGACTTCATTCCTGAGAACGTATACCGCCATCGAATCGTGCGGCACCAGCTGCTTCACCCGCACTGCAAGCAACGCGATCGTGTCGTCCAGACCAAGTGAAGTGCCAAGCTTGTGGCCAAAATCGCAGAGCTCCTGGGCTCCCTGACGGGCCGCTGCCATAACCGTCACGTGGCCCTTGGCTGGCTCTTGGAAACGAGGTTTTTCTGACTCCGCGAAACCTGCCGCCGGAGCCAGTCCCCGCTCCACTTTGATGTCGGTCGACAACTTCGGAGGAGCCTGAAACGGCTCTTCCTTCGCAAGCTTCTCAAGTTCCACGTAGCGCCGTTGCAAAATCCCCACTACCCGCGGATCGAAACTGATCCCTGCTTCTGCGGCTACCTTGGCCATCGCTTCATCCAACGGCAGCGCTTTCCGGTATTGCCGGTCAGAAGCCAGCGCGTCCAGGCAATCGACGGCTGCCAGAATCCGCGCCCCGATTGGTATGTCTTCGCCCGTCAGTCCATTCGGGTAACCACTCCCGTCCCATTTCTCGTGGTGCGCACGCACAATCGGCACGACCGGATAGGGAAAGTCCACCTGCTCCAGAATCTCTGCCCCCACAATGGGATGGATCTTCATCTTCTCGAATTCTTCCGGCGTAAGCTTCCCCGGTTTGGAGATAATGTGCTCCGGCACCGCCAGCTTGCCGATGTCGTGCAGCACCGAAGCTGCCCGCAGTGCTTCCGTTTCGTCTTCGGTCAACGCCAGCTCCCGCGCCAGTTCCATGGCGTAAACGCGCACTCGTTGCAGATGCTCGCCCGTGGTTTCATCCTTGGCCTCGATCGCCAGAGCCAGCGCTTCAATGGTTCGCAGGTGAAGATTGGAAACTTTCTCCGCGTGCTGCTTTTCCGCTTCCAGTTTGCCCAGATAAAGACGATACGAGCGGTACATAAGGTAAATCGGCGGCAACACTAGTAGAGAAGCTTGCCATCCGATGTGCCGGTTCAAAAAGCTGATTAACCCAGCGACCGCCGCCCCACCCAGGTAATAGGGGAACAACCAGAGATAGCTTTCGGTGCAAACCTTCCAGATGGGTTTGTCTTCCGTCAGCCCGATGATGGTTGACATCGCTGCCGTACTGAATAGGAAGTTCGTGATCGCCGCCGCCAGCAAGGCGAGCGGTCCGGGACTATGCAGAATATGTACGGAAACCACTTGGTATGCGCCGTAAGCTGCCGCGCTGCAAACCGTCACCTGCGACAAATTGAACACCAGTTGCACCGGTTTCGGCCGCCGCGCCGGCTTCCAGTAAAACTGGCCGAGCGTTCTCCCCAGGCCGATGAGCAGCGTCTCCGGCAAACTCAGTTCCAGAATGCCGAGCAGCGTGAACAGGAAGTTCATCGACATCGTCCCTTCGATGCCGGGCAGGCTTACTTTTAGGGATGAGGCCAGCAAGGCCGCGACCAGGTAAATGGCGAACTTAACCGGGTCCGTGGACTGCCAGTGCAGGGAAGCAAAGGCGAAGCAGCCGAAAGCTGCGATCGCCATTCCGGCAATAAACACACGTGCGCCAGTATGTCGTCCCGATGACATTATCAGTCCCTTTAGATTTTTGCTGAATTAGCTGTCGATGTCCGCCCTAAACTGGTGCCTGTGGTTACCTTCGTGCTCGGGGGCGGGACAAACTGTCCTTGCCCCAGCCTCATGGGACATGCTGTCCCACCTATCCCGGAACACAGATCAGCTAACTCATTGATGTTAAAAGGTAACCGTACTTCGGGATTGGCCTTCCGACTGCACCTCCATCCCCGGAATCAGCTCCATTACCGGGCGGCTTTGTCGCTGCCCTGAGGGGATTATGAAAAGACTGCTAGTTCTATTGCTACTCGTCGCTGGGACCCTGGCCCACGCCGAGAACTCGAAGCTTTCCCCCGAATTGCAAAACTACTCTTCCTCCCAGCAGGTCCAGGTAATCGTGCAGTACGCGCCCGGAACACGGGTGAATTGCACCGGACTGCTCGGCCTTGTCGATTGCCTGTTAAACGATATTCTGGCGCTGGGCGGCAAGATTATTGCGGATCTGCCGCTGATCAATGGTGTAGTTGCCCAGCTCGATGGCAACGGCATCCAGAGCCTCTCGAATCACTCCAATGTCGTCTACATCAGCTCCGACCGGCCTTTGTCGCCATCTCTCAGCAATGCCGCCTATGCCGTGAACGCGCCCTTCGCCTGGCAGTCGAACTACATCGGAACCGGTGTTGGCGTGGCGCTGATCGACAGCGGCGTGACCAATCACCCGGATCTGAATCTGGGTATTATTCCGCTCTCGCGAGTCGTGTATCGACAGTCCTTTGTGCCGGGTAATTCAAGCACCAATGATCAGTTCGGGCATGGTACTCACGTCGCCGGGTTAATCGCTGGAGATGGCCTCAGTTCAACCGGTTTTTCCTATACCAAAACTTTCAAGGGGATTGCGCCGGGCGCAAGCATCATCGACCTCCGAGTACTGGATCAAAACGGCGCCGGTACCGATAGCTTGGTAATCGCTGCCATCAACCAGGCCATCTCTCTTAAATCGACGTACAACATTCGCGTCATCAACCTTTCGCTGGGCCGCGCGATCTATGAAAGCTACAAACTAGATCCGCTCTGCCAGGCCGTCGAGCAGGCCTGGAAGAATGGAATTGTGGTGGTGGTTGCGGCAGGCAATAACGGCCGTTACCAGCCCACCGATGGTTACGCCACCGTTACATCGCCCGGCAACGATCCGTATGTCATCACCGTCGGCGACATGAAGCCGATGGGCACGCCTACGCGAGTCGACGACCTCATTGCCAGCTACAGCTCCAAAGGCCCAACGGTGGTTGACGCGGTTGTAAAGCCCGACATCGTCGCTCCCGGCAACCTCCTGGTCTCGCTCGAGGCTCCGGGCTCCACGCTCTTTACTCAGTATCCTGGAAATCAAGTGCCCTACAGCTACTACGAAAAGGGAGGAAGCAGCGCATCTTCTCCTACTTACTTCCAGCTGAGCGGAACCAGCATGGCTACGGGCATAGTCAGCGGCGTCGTCGCCGACCTGCTGCAAAAGAGTCCGAAACTCACTCCCGATCAAGTCAAAGCCCGGCTGATGCTCACCGCTTATAAGACGTTCCCTGCGACCAGCAGCACCACGGACGCCACCACCGGCATCACTTACACCGACCAATATGACGTCTTCACCATCGGTGCCGGCTACGTGGATGTCGAGGCCGCGCTCAACAGCACTGTCGTAGCGAGAGGCACCGCGATGTCTCCAATCGCTACCTTTAACGGGAAGACAAACCTGGTGTACCTGACCGACGATCCTTCAGCGGTTTGGAACACATCAACCACCTGGTCGAACGCGGCCGTATGGGGTTCTTCGCAGTTCGTGACTGGCACCCCGGCAGTGTCCAGCGGCACATCGAGCAATGCGCTTATGGCCAACGATGCCCTCTGGGGCAGCGACGCGCTGTGGGGCAGTGACGCACTCTGGGGCAGCGATGCCCTGTGGGGTAGCGACGCGCTCTGGGGTAGCGACGCACTCTGGGGCAGCGATGCCCTGTGGGGCAGCAACGTAACGGGCGGAGAGAACTAACCTCCACTGTTCATGAACTAAAAGGGGCCGTTCTCTAATCGAGAACGGCCTTTTTGACTATTACACGGCGGCTGTCATCCTGAGCGGAGCCGTTTTTCAGGCGTAGCGAAGGATCTCCCTCTTAACCGGCCCAACGCGTAAGCTAAACTCCACCCACTGCCAGACTGCCGTCGGGCTCCTTGAAGGTTGTCATTCCTCACCGGGCGTCAAGCCCGGTGAGGAACCTGCTTCTCCTCGCCCGGCGTGTCGACCCATGCGGTCACGGCGCCGCGTGCAGTACCCGCAGCCCCAGCACCTTCTCAAAGCAATCGAAATCGTGATCCCGGTGCAACAGTTCGTGCCTGGCCTGCAAACAAAAAGTGGCGATGAGACAATCGATGGTCTTGTAGACGGGGTAGCCTCGCCGACGCAACTCTCTATAGTTCTGAGCTGCATCAATGGCCAGCCGGCTCCCACCCATCGGAAAAACCTGGAACTTCAACAAGTCGGCTCGCACCCGCGCGAATGCGTCCTCGTCCCGAATCCCTTGCAATACTTCGCACAGGATGAGGTCAGTCAGGCCCAACCGTTGCCTTTGCAGCTCCCGATTCAGCCAGCGTGTTTCCGGGTTCTCGGTGCCCCGCAGATAGTCGATCCACACCGTCGTGTCGATGATGACCATTGCCCGCCTACTGCGAAGCGCGTGTCAGCCGCGACCGATGAAGATCGCCCTCCCAGACTACTTTTCCCCGCAGCCGCCGGATCGAGCCTTGAGCGTGGGTCTCCGCCAGCAACCGCAGCCCGGCTTCCACAGCGGCCCTCTTCGTACGCGCGCCACTGCTCCGCATAGCCTGCCGCATCAACCGGTCGTCAATGTCAATGTTCGTACGCATGGACACTCTTCGATGTGTAAGTATTTCACATTTGTGTGTATGGTACAAGCCATTCTGACTCGAGGTAGTGGTGACGTGAAACGGCACGACTGCCTGACCAAATTGTCATCCTGAGGCCCGCGTTTTTGCGGGCCCGAAGGACCTATGCATTTGCTTGCAGTTCCAAGTACGCCGCTTGTCGCCCGTGCGGTGTCCGGCGCCCGAAGGCCCCGGCGGATCTTCACGACTTACGTAAACTGCAACCGCACCCCACGTGATACCGTCTGATAGCAGAGGCCTTTTTCCCAGGAGACCTAACATGCCCGGCTCATTCTTCTCCTTTGTCCACGCCATTCGTCGGTCGCGACCCCATGTCTGCCAAGCTGTCGCTCTCTTCGTCGCCATGGCCACGTGCCTGCAAGCCCAGCAACCCCAGAAGCCCGCCAACGACGACTCCGCCTCCGCATCGCGCCAAACCCTGACGCAGTTCAACGATGCCCTGGAAAACCTCGCCGCCAAAGTGTCTCCCGCGGTAGTTCAGATCCTGGTTACCGGCTACGGCCCGCTGCACGAAGAAAGCCGATCCGAGACCGCTCTCATCGTGCGCCAGCACGCCGTCGGCTCCGGAGTCATCGTCGATCCCGCCGGCTACATCATGACCAACGCCCACGTCGTCGAAGGCGCGCAACGCATCCGCGTAGCGTTGCCGCTTCCGAACGATTCCGGCCGGTCCCTCGCTGCAGGGAGACGCCGGACCTTTGAAGCCCGCCTCATAGGTACACATAAGGAAACCGATCTTGCTCTCCTCAAGATCGATGAGAAGGACCTTCCCACGTTAGTTCTGCTCGCACAACAGCGTCCCCGCGTAGGTCAGTTAGTGTTCGCCATCGGCAGTCCCGAGGGCCTGCAAAACTCGGTCACTATGGGAGTGGTCAGCGCCGTCGCCCGCCAGGCCGATCCCGACAAGCCGCTCACCTATATCCAGACCGACGCTCCCATCAACCCCGGCAACAGCGGAGGGCCGCTCGTCGATATGAATGGATCGGTGATCGGCATCAACACCTTCATCCTTTCAAGCGGCGGAGGCAGCGAAGGTCTGGGCTTCGCCATCCCCGCGCGCATCGTCGATTTCGTCTACCACAGCCTGCGCCAGTACGGCCACGTTCATCGCGTCGAGATCGGAGCGGTCGCGCAGGAAATCACTCCCACGTTGGCTGATGGCCTCAAACTCGTTCAGCGCTGGGGAGTCATCGTCGCCGACGTCAAGCCCGACGGCCCCGCTGCCGCTGCCGGCCTGCAGATTCAGGACATCGTTCTCACCGCCGACGACCGCCGCATCGAAACTCTTCCCCAACTTTCTTCGGCCCTGTATCTGCACCGTCTCGATCAGGTGCTCAAACTCGAAGTCCTGCGCGGCGACCAGAAGAAAACTCTCTTCATTCCAGCCATCGAGCATCGCGACCAGATGGATCAGCTCTTCGACACCGCTGATCCCGAAAAGAATCTGGTGCCACGACTCGGCATCCTGGCCATCGATCTAACCGCCGACCTGCAAAATAAAATCGCAGGCCTGCGCATTCTCTCCGGAGTCGTCGTACTCGGCCGCGCCGCCGACCTCATCATGCCCGACACCGGCCTGCAAACTGGCGACGTCATCCACTCCCTCAACACCACTCCCATCACCTCCATGGACACCCTCCGCGCCGCCGTCCTCGCCCTGAAAACCGGCGATCCCGTAGTCCTCCAGGTAGAACGCTCAGACGGCCTAACCTACCTGAGTTTCGAAATGGAGTAAGCCTCGTACACCTGCGCCTCTTTGCCGTAAAATGTTCTCGGGCGCTCGTAGCTCAATCGGATAGAGCATCTGCCTTCGGAGCAGAGGGTTGGGAGTTCGAGTCTCTCCGGGCGCACCATTTCTCGCAAACTGCAACGACTCTGTTTTTGAAAGAGTGCGGCTTCAGCCGCTGCCTCAGAACTTCACTGCCACCGGTTCCCGGTCCGCCTCGGCGATCTCGAAGAACTGGCGAGGCTGGAAGCCGAACATGTTGGCGAGAATGCTATTCGGGAATGACTGGATCGTTGTGTTGAGATCGCGCACCACCTGGTTGTAGTAGCTGCGCGAGTTCTGGAGGGAGTCTTCGGTCTGGCTCAATGACTTCTGCAGTTGCGTGAATTGTTCCGAAGCCTTCAGCTCAGGATAATTCTCGGCCACGGCGAACAGACTCTTCAGCGCACCGGTCAGCTGATTCTCGGCTGCAGCCTTGCCCTCGGGCGTGGTCGCCTGCATGGCCTGAGAGCGGAACTTGGCGATGTTTTCGAACGTTCCTTTTTCATGCGCGGCATAGCCTTTGACGGTCTCGACCAGGTTCGGGATAAGGTCGTGCCGCCGCTTGAGCTGTACATCAATGTCGGACCATGCAGAGTCGCAGCGCACTCGCAGCTGCACAAGGCTGTTGTACATGCCGACGAGCACGACGGCGATGACGATGAGAATTGCTAGAAAGATGATGCCGAACATGCGCGTCTCCTCGGGAGTTGTAGGTCGGAATCAATGGGACGTTAGCACAGGGAGGGCGGGGGTGCAAACGAAGTCTGGCAGGGAGTGGTGTCCTAATTTCGCGGGGTAAAAGCCTTTAACCGCGAAGTGCGCAAAGTATTCGCAAAGGTCGCGAAGAAAAGCAAAATCGAAATCAGGACACTACCTGGCAGGGATATCCCGGTTTCTTACGGCTTTCAATGGCGGTCGGTACAGCAAACGAGGTGCGTCGTAGAAGAATGGTGGGCGCGAGGACGGGAGTGCGCGATAATGCGAGGGCGGGGAGGAGAGGAGACCGATGGGACATAGCATTCCGGTAGGGACGCAGCTTGGCGTGGGAGTGGGCGAGCGAACGGCGGCGCGGGCCGACGCCACGTCGATCCCGTGGACGATCTGGTGCATGGTGGCGGGAATCGCGTCGGGGATGGTGGGCGGACTCTGGGACATTTCCTGGCACATGTCGATCGGGAGGGACACGTTCTGGACGCCGGCGCACATTGCGATTCAGATGACGGGCGTGCTGGTGGGGATCGCGTGCGGGTATTTGATTTTGAACGCGACGTTTGGCGGGGAGTCGACGGAGAGAGACACGTCGGTGGAGATTTGGGGATTTCGCGGGCCTCTCGGAGCCTTCATCGCGGTGTGGGGCTGCGTGGCGATGCTTACGTCGGCGCCGTTCGACAATTGGTGGCACAACGCGTACGGGCTGGACGTAAAAATCGTGAGCCCGCCGCACACGCTGTTGTCGCTGGGCTCGTTCGCGATCAAAGTGGGCGCGCTGGCGTTGATTGCGGGACTGATGAATCGCGGGAGCGAGGCGCTGCGCGGGCGGCTGATGTGGCTATTTGCGTACGTGGGAGCGACGGCAGTGGCGCAGATGGGGCTGATACTGACGCAGGCGACGTGGCCGGTTTACCTGCACAGCGCGAGTTGTTACCTGGCGGTGGCGATTGCGATCCCCCCGGTGCTGGTGGGAACAGCGTGGGGAGCGCCGAGCAAGTGGGCGTGCACGAGAGTGGCGGGAATTTACACGGCGATTTTGCTGGGAGCGGAATGGATTTTGCCGCTCTTCCCCGCGGAACCGAAATTGGGGCCCGTGTATCAGCATGTGACGCACTTTATTCCGCTGCGATTCCCGTTGTTGTTTATCGTGCCGGCAGTGGTGCTGGACCTGTTGTGGAACCAGCGTGGCGAGTGGAAGAGATGGCGGCTGGCAGCGGTGACGGGAGCGGCATTTGTTGTGAGCTTCGTCGTAGTGCAGTGGCCGTTTGCGAGTTTCCTGATGTCACCGGCGGCGCGTAACCGGATCTTCGGGATGGCGTACTTCGGCTATTTTGATCCGGCGGGATATCTCTACGATCCATATGCGTTTGTTGCATCGGAGAAGACACGCGTGACGTTCTGGCTCACGATGGCGTGTGCGGTGCTGGCGGCGATGGTCACCTCGCGGCTGGGGCTCGCGTGGGGCGACTGGATGCGGCGGATGAGAAGGTAAGAGCCGCGCGAATGGCGTTTGCCGATTTCTTTCCCAAAGTGATTCTCAGCTGATTCTATTTGCATTTCGGGAGCAAGATGCGATTGCGTGTGATGGGCGTCTTGACATTGGTGTTGTGTGCGGTGGCGACGGTGGACGCGCACGTGGGCAGCCCGGATGTGTATTTCGAGGGCGACGCCGGGCCTTACCGTCTTTTTGTGACGGTGCGCGTGCCGCAGGTGATTCCAGGAGTGGCGGAAATTCGCGTCCGAAGCGGCAAGGGCGATGTTCGGACGATGCAATTCGTTTCGATGCGGCTGAGCGGGCCAGGCTCAAACCTGCCGCCGACGCCGGACCTGGCTCAGCAATCGAAAGATGATCCGCAATTCTTTACGGGAAGTTTATGGCTGATGGAGTCGGGCGCGCTTCGCGTGCGCATCCAGGTGGATGGGGCAAAAGGAAAAGGGGAAGTGTCCGTGCCGGTGCCGTCGTTCGCGCAACGCACGCTGACGATGGACAAGCCGCTCAAGTTGATTTTGGGATTGCTGATGCTATTCCTGGCGGTTGGAATGGTGTTCATAGCGGGCGCGGCGGTGCGCGAGGGGAATCTGAAACCAGGAGAAACACCGGCCCCCGCGAGGAAGCGGCGCGCAAAGATGGTCATGGCGATCACCGCGGTGGTGGTCCTCGGGATTTTGTATCTCGGCAGAGCGTGGTGGGGCGCCGAGGCCGGCAACTACGAGCGAGGAGTGAATTTTTTCAAGCCGCCGGCCGCGGAAGCGACCCTCGAAAATGGAAACCGGTTGGTGATTCGCGCGCGCGATCAGGACAAGGAGTGGTCGAAGCAGGTGAAGATGGAGGAAGTGATTCCCGACCACAACCACCTGATGCACTTGTTCTTGATACGCGTGCCGGGAATGGATCGTTTGCTGCATCTGCACCCGGAGAGAATTGCGGGCGGTGCGTTTGCGATGGATTTACCGGCGATTTCAGCGGGGACGTATCAGATATTCGCGGATGTGGTGGATAAGGCGGGATTTCCGTGGACGCTTGTGGGAGAAGTAAATCTGCCGCAGATCGAAGGCAAGCCGCTGGCGGGGGATGACGCGTCTTGGTCGGGGTCGCCGCTGACCAAGCCGGCGGAGGAAGCGAGCGCGTTCCTGTTACCGGATGGTGGACGCATAATCTGGCAAAGAGCGAGCGGTCCGCTGCAAGCAAACACGGCGACGAATTTTACGTTTCGCGTAGAGACGAAGGATGGGAAGCCGGCGCAAGACTTAGAGCTATATATGGGCATGGCGGGGCACGCGGAATTTGTGCGGTCGGACATGAAGGTGTTCGCTCACGTGCATCCGGCGGGGTCGGTGGCGATGGCGGCGCTGGAATTGGCGCAAAGCGGAATGTTGGAAGCGCCGCCGACGATCTCCGATGGAATGGCGATGGGGGCAATGTCGCCAGAGGTGAGCTTCCCGTATGGATTTCCGCTGCCGGGAGACTATCGAATTTTTGTGCAGATCAAACGCGCGGGACAGATCGAGACGGGAGTGTTCGACGCGCGTGTGCAGTGAGGCGTGCTGCCAAGTTAGAAACACGATCGAACTGCCCCACTCAAGCCAAAAGACGGCTTGAATGGGCCACCCGCCCGCCAACGAATGCTGTGGAAAGGTATGTGACTTCTGCCCTTTCGCAGCAGAACTGCATTTGAGATTCTTAGGGAAGGCGCCGGGGCTGCAGGGATCCCCTTCGGCGAACTCGGGGCAGGCTTTCGATTGCGTAAATGCTTCGCTTTTCGTGAAGCATTTTTTCGCTCAGGATGACAAGCCAGCAACGCTCGCGGCCTTGAGGGGCCGCGATTTTAATTGGGGCCGAGAGTGTTCGGGAAAGAACTGGGGCGATGATGAAAAACCGGAAGAACCTGGGGCGCCGGATCAAGGGAACGAGGGAGCGCGGGGCGTGGGCCGAGATGTATTTCATGGTGCTGGCGATGGGCCAAGGGTTGAGGGTGTCGAGTCCGTATGGAGGGCTCGCTCCGTACGACGTGGGGGGGAGGCTGGTGCGGGCCGCATCCTGCGGGTGCAGGTGAAGTGCACGCTTTATCAGCGTGGCACGGGCAGCTACTGCATGAGCATCAACATGAAGGATGGGGCGAAAGGGAGGCGCGGGTATGCAGCGGGAACGGTGGACTTTTTCGCTATCTTCATTATTCCAACTGATGATTGGTACATCATTCCTTATGCGGTGGTGGGGGATCGGGATGCGAATCTGTATTTCAGGCCGGGACTTAAGGGGCAAAAATACAGCGAGTATCGGGAAGCCTGGCATTTGCTGGTAAATGCTGCGAGGGGCGGCGGTCCAGTTGACATTCACGCATGCTGCGACGAGGCGGAGCCAGGGTTTGGCCGCGATGTGCCGGCTCCAGGATTACCGTCTGGGGTTCGGAGGAGGATGTTCCAGCGTGTGTTCCAAGGGTAGGGAAGGCCCCTGGATTCCGGCTTCCGGGCCGCGAACGGCTGCCGGGCTGTGCCCAGCGGACAGCCGAGGGCGGCTGTCCCCACATGGCAACCGTTGGCAAACTGGGAACTGGTCTCTTACTGCTGGGGGGCGAAATAACCCTTGCGGGCGCGGACTTGTAGGTCTTTCTTGAGGGCGGAGATTTCGATGGAGCGGTAGCGGCCGTCGGCATCGAAGTCGGCCGGCTTATAGCTGACGATGTACTGGCTGCGGAGTTCGTCCTCGATGGCGGCGAAGGAACGGGTGATGTCCTTCATCTTGAAAGGAAAGAAGGCGCGGCCGCCGGTGGCCTCGGCCAGTTGCTCGAGAACTTTGTCGCCGCGCAGGATCAGGCCGCTGTCGTCGGTGGAGATGGCATAGATGATGACTTCGGCGCGCTGCGCCATCTCAATGGCTTGCGCGCGCGTGTATTCGCTTTGGTTATCCTCGCCATCGCTCACCAGCACAATCGCCTTGCGCGCGGGATGATCGGGATGATCCTTTAAGAATTTCTCTTTGCAGGCGCGGTAGACGGCGTCGTATAAAGCGGTGCCTCCACTATCGTGCAACTTGTGCACGCCGGCGGCAAGCAGTTGGACATTATCGGTAAAATCCTGCGTCATCTGGCTCTGAGTGTTGAATCCGACCACGAAGGCTTTGTCAAAGCCGACGCGGACCGAGTTCACCAGGAAGCTGGTAGCTGCATCCTGCTCGAAATCAAAACGGCTGTTGACCGATCCGCTCACGTCGATGAGCAAACCGAGGTGCAAAGGCAGATCGGTTTCGCGGCGAAAATTAAGAATGGACTGTGGCGGCTTGTGATCGTCAAGAATGGCGAAATCGTTTTGATTGAGGTCGCGGACAAATTTGCCGTGCTTGTCAGTGGCGATGAACAGAACGTTCACTTCATCGACGCGCTTGCGAATCGTGAAGCCGGTTTGGGCTTCATCGTCAGTCGCAGAAGCAGACGCAGAAGAGTAAGTGCTGAGACTGGCGGTGTTGGTGGCCTCGGCATCCGACTGGGCCAGCACGGGCGCAGCGCAGGCCAAAGCTAAAACCGCCAATAGCGCCAGCCGACGACGGGTCGGGTTCGTGTACTTCATTCCCAAAGAATCCAAAATTTTCACTCCACCCCGGCCCTGGCGGTGGTTCCAACTGATTAGATGCACGCCAGAGGCCGAATGCAAGGGCAATCATCCGCCGCTGCTCTTAACCTTGACTCTAGAAGGGCGCGAAGCGCAGTGCCAAGTTACAAAAGGAGCACGCGTAGGGTCATGGGCGCAAACGCAGCCAGGGCTTGGGGTTACGGCGATTGCGAAACTGTCCAATTTCCACGGCCAGAGATCAAGATTTATGGGAAGGGTTTAAGATAGTGCCTCGAATAGATGGAGATCGTTATTAAGATCGCTAAGGTAGAGACCGAGGACTTATCCCGATGAAGATGAACAAAATTGCAGGATGTCTTCTGACACTCTGCGTGTGTGTGTTCCCACTATTTGCCGCCAATGATGAAAGGGAAGCGGATCGGGTGCGCGATGCCGGCGAAGTGATGAAAGAGATTCTGAACATTCCCGACGACATTCCGCAGGACCTGCTGGACAAGGCCGAGTGCCTGGTGATTCTGCCTTCGGTGAAGAAAGGAGCGTTCGGGGTGGGAGTCAGCTACGGCCGGGGTGTCATGATTTGCCGAAGCGGCGAGCACTATACGGGGCCATGGGGAGCGCCGGCTCTGTACGCCCTGGAAGGGGCCAGCATCGGGTTCCAGCTGGGCGGCCAGGCCACGGATTTTGTTCTGCTGGTGATGAATCCCCAGGGAGCGCGTTCGCTGCTATCGAGCAAAGTGAAGTTGGGAGCGGACGCATCGGCGGCTGCCGGTCCCAAGGGCCGCACCGCCGAGGGCGCCACCGACATCGTGATGACTGCCGAGATACTCTCCTACTCGCGCAACAAGGGGCTGTTTGCCGGGATATCGCTGGAGGGCTCGACCCTGCGCTCCGATGGCAGCGCCAACGAGAAGCTTTATGGGCGAAGGCTGGATGCGAAGGAAATCATCGTCGATCACAAAGTTGCAATTCCTGCCAGCGCGAAAGATCTGGTGGCGCTGCTGGATGCGAAGTCGCCGAAGAACAAATCGGATCCGAAGTCGCTGGAGTAGCTAAGGCTCGCGCCGTGTTTTGAAAGGGCGCGCTGCCGCGCCGCAGCATTTCGCAGCTCTGGAACATTTCCGCCGGCACTCAATGGTCAGAAAGCGTCAGGACAAGCCGTTGATTCGATGCGCATGGGCGCGCAGCGAGCTGATGATTCGCTATCACGATGAAGAATGGGGCGTGCCGGTGCACCATGACGGCAGGCTTTTCGAGTTTCTCGTCCTCGAAGGTGCGCAGGCCGGACTGAGCTGGGAAACGATTCTCAATAAACGAGAAAACTATCGCGCGGCCTTTGACGGTCTCGACGCAGGCCGCGTAGCCGCCTACGACCGCCGGAAAGTGGCGCAGCTCCTGAAAAATCCCGGCATCGTGCGCAACCGGCTGAAGATTGCATCGACCGTGCGGAATGCCCAGGAGCTGCTGCGGGTGCAGGAAGAATTCGGCAGCTTCGACCGCTACATCTGGCAATTCGTGGATGGCCGTCCGCGGGTGAATTCGTGGAGCGCCCGGAGCAAGGTTCCAGCCCGCACCGCCGAGTCCGATGCCATGAGCAAAGCGCTGAAGAAGCGCGGCTTCAGTTTCGTGGGATCAACCATCTGCTACGCCTTTATGCAAGCCGTCGGCATGGTGAATGACCACACCGTCGAGTGCTTCCGGCACAATGCCCTCGCAGCCAGGTAGATTTCGCCGACATCGGTAAGCTAAGATAGACATCCCGAGCCGGGATGGCGGAACTGGCAGACGCAGCGGACTCAAAATCCGCCGGGCCTCGCGCCCTTGGGGGTTCGATTCCCCCTCCCGGCACCACCGATGCCCTTTTGTTTTGAAAGAGCTACGAATGGACGGAGCATCTCCGCAACGGCCTCTTTCCTGTGGAAAACCTCTCACTGTAGTAAAACTGAAGTAATTTTGGCGGAGTGGTGCTGCGGTAGCGCGTATTCAGCCCGCATTCCTTCAAGTTTTCTCACCGCGTCTCTACGGTACCTCGTCAATTGCTTTGGAATCGCGGCATCAGGCTAAATGCAATCGACTGATGTGATTATCGAACAGTGGGTGTTTCGGTCGGTGGTTCTTCGTTGGGTTCACTATGCCCGATCCCAGTTGGCGGGCTTTGACTACCGCCGACAAATGCCCCCGCGGTAACTGACAGATTGTCAGCCACCACTGATTTCTGCGAGATCAAAGTCCAGCTACTTCTGCTCCATCTCTGCGAAGGCCAACGTGCTGACCTCCCTCACCCCGGGGTGTGGGAAGTAAGCTGCGGGAAGTAAGGTGATTGACGGCAGGAACGTCGTTTAGACAAGTCAAAAAACCAAACAGGGAGCGGCTATGCCGCTCCCTGTTTTACTTGCAGTCTGATTGATTCAAGAAGTACTTTCCGGAGGTTTAGTGATCGCGCCCTGCGAAGCCGATGACACCAGAGCCGCATACTTGGCGAATACTCCTACGGGATAACGCGGACGAGGCGGCTTCCATTCTTTCATGCGCTGGCGCAAGACCTCATCGCTGATTTCAACCTCCAACACGCGTTTGCTGACATCGAAGTGGATCATATCTCCATCGCGCACGGCGGCGATAGGGCCGCCCAGCGCGGCTTCCGGCGAGACGTGACCGGCCATCAAACCGTGCGTGGCGCCGCTGAACCGGCCGTCGGTCAATAGCGCGACCGACGATCCCAATCCTTCGCCTACAAGCGCGCCGGTAACGCTCAGCATTTCGCGCATGCCCGGTCCGCCCTTGGGGCCTTCGTTGCGGATGACGACAACATCGCCCGGCTTGATCTTTTTGCCGGTGACTGCGGCCATGGCATCTTCCTCCGACTCAAAGACGCGCGCCGGACCGCGCTGCTCCAGCCGTTCGTGTCCGCTGATCTTGGCCACGCAACCTTCGGGAGCGATGTTTCCTTTCAGAATAACGAGGCCTCCGGTTTTCTTCAGCGGACGATCGAGCGGCGCAATCACAGGCTGCCCCGGAGTTTCTTTCGCATCGTTGGCTTCCTCGGCGAACGTCCGGCCCGTGACCGTGAGCGTCGAGCCGTCGGCACGCTTGGCATCCAGCAGGCGCTTGGCAATGACGGGGATGCCGCCAGCTTTGTCGACGTCCGCAGCCACGTATTTTCCCGAAGGCTTGAGATCGGCGAGCAGAGGAGTGCGCTCGCTGACGGTTTGGAAATCGTCGATTTCCAGATCGACTTCGGCTTCGCGTGCGATCGCCAGCAGGTGCAGCACCGCGTTGGTCGAGCCGCCAGTCGCGGCCACGGAGGCAATCGCATTTTCAAAAGCGGCGCGGGAGAGAATGCTGCGCGGCAGGATGCCGTTTCTCAACACGTTCATCACCACTTCGCCACAGCGGAAGGCGATTCCATCCTTCCGCGCGTCCATCGCCGGAACGCTGTTGAAACCCATTGGAGAAAGTCCGATTATCTCCATCACCGTCGACATGGTGTTCGCTGTATATTGCCCACCGCACGCGCCGGCGCTGGGGCAGGCGACATTTTCCAGATCGCGCAATTCCTGGTCGGTAATCTTTCCCGCGGCGTTGGCGCCCACAGCTTCAAACACATCCTGAATAGTGACGTCTTTGCCGCGATAGCTGCCCGGCGCGATCGTGCCGCCGTAGAGCACCATGCCGGGAAGATTCATTCGCGCCAGCGCCATGGCCGCGGCCGGTATCGTCTTGTCGCAGCCCACCACGCAGACCACGGCGTCGAACAATTGGCCGCGGCAGACCAGTTCAATCGAGTCGGCGATGAGCTCGCGGCTCACCAGCGAAGCCCGCATGCCTTCCGTGCCCATGGTTTCGCCGTCAGAGATGGCGATGGTGTTGAATTCCATGGGAGTGCCGCCGGCGGCGCGAATACCCTCCTTCACTTTGGCCGACAGCCGCCGCAAGTGAAAGTTGCAAGGCATGGTTTCGATCCAGGTATTAGCCACGCCGATCAGGGGTTTGCTGAGGTCGGCGTCAGTAAAGCCGATGGCTTTGAACATGGAGCGCGCCGGAGCCCGGTCGCGCCCGTCAGTAATTCCGCGGCTGCGATGTTTAAGATCCATAGTGATTAGTTCCGTGAGGAAAGATTACAACATGAACCCACATCCCGAATGAATTGTCATCGGCAAGAGATGGTCATCGCCAAGAGATCGTCGTCCCCAAAAGGATTGTCATCCCGAGCGCAGCGAGGGATCCTGGTTCTTGCACGCAGCGGCCACACTGATGGCGCAGGCACGAACCAGGATCCCTCGCTCTGCTCGGGATGACAAGTTGAACGTTAGAGGGAAAAACGGGAGCCCGCGACTGTTAAGCCAGCGCAGCCCGCGCCGACTGCTCCGCGATGTTCTCCGAGGCTGGCGGGTGCGGCCCCCAGGCCGGCACTTCCTGCTCATGCAAAACCGCTCTCGAGCGCACTTCGATTACATCCACAATCGCATACCACTCGCGGTAAAGCTGGCCGGTCTGCTTCTGGTTGACCTCCAGCAGCATGGTCACCGTGTAATCCTGCCCGGCAGCCTCGGCGTGCACCGAATTAAATTCGAGCCCCCGGCGCGAAACCGCGTTGAAGATGCGCATCAGTGCGCCCTGCGCGTTGCGATAGCGGATGTGAAAGACTTGCATGTTAGAGCCCTCAAAGTAAATTTTGCGATTTTGCGATTGAGTGATCGTGCAATTGAAAAACCTGAAGCTGTTGGGTTTTCAATTTCACAATCACCCAATCGCAAAATTACTCAATTCTTTTCTACTCGTCTTCAAACACCATCTCTGAAAGCGCCGCTCCCGCCGGAACCATGGGATAAACGTTCGCCTCGGGATGACAATCAAATACCAGCAACTCCGGCCCCGGCGAGCGCAGGAAGTTGTCGATCAAATCCCCTGTCTCGGCCGACACCGGATACTCAACCATCGCAGCCTCGCTCAACCGGCATCCATGAATTTTGTAAGCCTTGGCTATCTCCACGAAATCCGGGTTATCGCTCAAATCGGTTTCCGCGTAATTGCGCGCATAGAAGAGCTGCTGCCACTGCCGCACCATGCCCAGATATTTGTTATCGACGATCACCATTTTTATAGGCAGCCCGAGCCGGTGCACGGTGGCCAGTTCCTGGATGTTCATCTGAAAGCCGCCATCGCCTGAAACGCAGAGCACGCAAGTCTCCGGCTTCGCCAGTTGCACGCCGACGGCAGCGGGCAGGGCGAAGCCCATCGCTCCCAGGCCGCCCGAAGTAATAAAGCCGCGCGGCGAAGAGGAACGGTAACGCTGCGCCGCCCACATCTGATGCTGGCCCACGTCGGCGATCACCACGCTCTCTTGCGGCAGCCGGCTGAAAAGCTCATCGAGAAAACGCATGGTCGGCTGCGCCAGTCCCCGCGGATCAAGCTCCGCGCGCTCCGCTCCGCAAGCCACTGCACGCCAGCCGCTCCAGTCGGGCAGGGAAGCCTTGCGTACTTCGGCGTGAAATGCTGGAATCGTCTGCGCCAGGTTGCCAATTACCGGCAGATCGCAAGCGCGCACCCGGTCCAGTTGCGCCGGATCAATTTCAAAGTGGACGATCTTTGCATTCGGCGCAAAGCGCGTGGGATCGCCGGTCACGCGATCATCCAGACGCGCTCCAAACACCATCAGCAAATCGGTTTCATGCAGAGCGGTGTTGGCAGCGCGCGTCCCGTGCATGCCCACCATGCCCAGGTAATACGGCGATTGCGGAGGAACCGCGCCCAACCCGTGCACCGTGGCGAACGCGGGAACATTCAAGTCATCAAGCAACCGTCGCAACTCCGGAACCGCTCCCGAAAGCTTTGCCCCCGCGCCCACCAGTGCCACCGGCCTTGCAGCGCGTTGCAGTAACGCGATAATCGTGTCGCTGAATGCCCCTTCGGCCTTTGCTTCAGCAGGCCGGGCATGCGGGGTGAACTTCGCCGGGCCAGAGAATTCTTTCTTGGCTTTCAATATGTCGGTAGGGATGTCGATCACGACCGGCCCCGGACGCCCGCTGCGCGCCCAGTGGAAGCCCTCGGCAATCACCTCCGGGATTTCCTCAATCGTGCGCACCAGCCGGCTCCATTTGGTCAGCGAAAGCGTAACTCCAAATACGTCGGTCTCCTGAAACGCATCGGTCCCGATCATTGCCGTCCGCACTTGACCCGTGATGCAGACCAAAGGCACCGAATCCATCTTGGCGTCGGCAATTCCAGTCACCAGGTTCGTAGCGCCCGGCCCGCTGGTCGCCATGGCGACGCCAACTTTTCCCGTAACCCGCGCGTAACCTTCCGCCGCAAACACCGCGCCCTGCTCGTGCCGCGTAAGCACGTGCCGCACGCCGCTCCCCTCCAAAGCGTCGTACAACGGCATGATCGCGCCGCCGGGGTAGCCGAACACCAGGTCGACCCCTTCAGCGCGCATGCACCGCAGAACGATTTCTGCTCCCTTAAGCATTCTTTGTCATCCTGAGCGAAGCGAAGGATCTCCATCTCCTCCGACCCGTCCTGCTACACATTCACCGCCTGCTTAGCCTCTTGCTTCGGCGTCTCAGCCGGCTTCTTCGCGTCCTTGCCGGGCAGCCAGCTCATCATGCCACGTAGCTCCGCGCCCACAATCTCAATCGGATGCTTCTTCTCTTTCTCCCGCAACGCAGCAAAGTTGTGACCGCCGTCTTTGTTTTCCTTGATCCACTCGCGAGCGAAAGTTCCATCCTGAATGTCAGCGAGAGTCTTCTTCATCGCAGCCCGCGTAGCATCCCCGACAACTTTCTCCCCGCGCGTCAAGTCGCCATACTCGGCGGTGTTCGAGATGGAGTAGCGCATGCGATCGAGACCGCCTTCGTAGATCAGGTCGACAATCAGCTTTACCTCGTGCAGGCACTCGAAATAAGCAATCTCCGGAGCGTAGCCGGCTTCCACCAGCGTCTCGAATCCCTTCTTGATCAGCGAAGTCAGGCCGCCGCACAGCACCGCCTGCTCGCCGAACAAATCGCTCTCAGTTTCTTCGCGGAACGTGGTCTGCAGCACGCCCGCGCGCGTCGAGCCAATGCCGTGCGCATAGGCCAGGGCAAACTCGTGAGCCCGCTTGCTCGAATCCTGCTGAATCGCGATCAGGGAAGGCACGCCGCGGCCTTCGCTATAAACCCGTCGCAGCAGATGGCCGGGGCTTTTAGGCGCGATCATCACCACATCCACATCGGTGGGCGGGACGATTGTCTTGAAATGAATGCTGAACCCGTGCGAGAACCCCAGAATCTTTCCGGGATGCAAGTAAGGCTTGATGGACTGCTCATAGAGCGCCGCCTGGGTCTCATCCGGAGTGAGCACCTGGATCCAGTCCGCCCGCTTGGCAGCCTCATCCGGCGCCACCACCACCATGCCATCGGCGCGAGCCTGCCGTGCGCTGGCGCGATCGGGTTCGAGCCCCACAATCACCTTGTAGCCGCTGTCGCGCAAGTTCTGCGCCTGCGCGTGCCCCTGGCTGCCGTAGCCCAGGATGGCAATCGTTTTGTCCTTCAAGGCCTCCGGGTTCGCATCGTGTTCATAAAAAATAGTAGCCACCAGCGTGCTCCTCTCGTTGACAAGGGGAGGTAAGATGCCCTTGCTTTTTTGGAATGTTCCAGTCTATCAGCGATGGAAGGCCGGAACCCGGATGCAGACCGACCGGTCGGTCGGTTACTAAAGAAATGCTACCTTCGTCCGCCGTTCCTGTCAAGCGGGAACTGTTCCGCCCGGTTTACCGGACGGGTGCCCATTTGCGGCATTGTGACGGGGTGATCGGATCGGTCAAAGGCTGGCCAACGTTGTAGCGAATGACGCCGTCCGACGTCGAACAGAAGCTTCTGGTTCCTGTGCCACTGCTGATGGGGGCGCCGACAACTACGTATTCCTTACACACGAGTACGGGGAGCTTGCAGTCTGCCGTGAGGCGGAAATTGTATCCAGCCTTGGAACACCATGCTCCAGATGTGCAACTTGGGTTGCCCAGAGTGGCGTCGATGGCACTCGCATGTTGCGGCGATGGATGACCGGGTCCATGCGGGTCAGGGCCGAGTGTGGCCAGATCGGTCGCGTATCCCTTGTCGGGATAAGCGGTGGAATACATAACTTGTGCGGCAACGACCGTGCGCATCGTGGCTGCCGCAGATGATTCATTGGCCGCCATTCGCGCCCGCATCAGGTTGGGAATGGCAATCGCCGCCACCACCAGAATCATACCGGCGTCCGCCGTGCCACTCGTACTCACTCCGCGTATCGCGCTCTCCTCAGCGTAAGCGCGATACACGATGGGCGTTGTCGGAGGAGATACCCGCGCAAAGGCTTCCGCCCATTCCGGCGACAGGCGCCGCAGATTCAAAGCCGTTACGGCGGCAGGGTCCTCGTACAGCAATGCGGAAACATCTGCCGGATCGCCGGCGGGAAGAGATGCCGTGAATTTCGCTGACTTGGCGAACGATTCACCTGATTTGTGCAGTCGAATCGCCGCTGCCGCCGCCTCATGGCTGGAGGCGACGATCAGATAACTGTCGGCAAAGGCATAGACAATCTGCATCGGCTTCGGGGTCGAAGGAATGGTTAACGGGTGGTAAGTGATTCCGTCTTCCACGAATTCCATTCCCCGGAAGGGCATCGTGGCCAGCATCTTCGTAAGCGTTTGCTGCAGATGATCGGCATCGCTGGTGCGCAGAATTATCTTCCAGTCAGGTTTAGGCTCGGTGAATCCCTCCGCTTCCACGGTGATTTCGCCTGTCAGCAGGCTCAGCAAGTCGTCCTTAAGGCTAATGTGCATCGCCTGTTCTATGCTGGGGACGCTGGCGAGCGCGTTGGGATTCGAAGCAGAAGAGAAATCCTTGATGTCATCGAAGATCCCTCCCAGATTCTTAAGGTGTACGCTGCCCACAATCGTGGCTTGCGGTGACACAAAGTCCAGGCCGCCGAGCGGTGCAGGGGCTGCAAGCCACGATGCTATGCCATGACGCGGACCCACAAAACTCAGTTCCATTCGGCCGCTTGATACTTCGGCCCTGTGCCGATACTCCCAGACCAGATACTTCGCATCTTTAAGACCCGTGCGATCGAACATCTTTTGATTCTGCTGGTTTCCGGGTGAAGTTCCCACCGGAATCTGGTTCAGGATGGTGTGCAGATCGGCAGCCATCAGGGAGGAGGCTCCGCCTTTGTAGGCCTCTGTCAGACGCTCTCCGAAGGGCGTCGAGGCAAAATCTGTTGTCTTGGCATCCAGAAACGCATTGAACCCTCGCAGTGCCTCCAGGCTGTCGGCCGCGACGACAAAATCCGGGCGCACTAACACCACCAGTTGCTGCGTGCCAGAGCCAATTTTCGCCTCAGCCAACTGCTTAAGATCGAGAATGCGCACCGTCGATTGCGATTCGCCTGGCGCTCCCTTCAGAATCTGCTCAAGGACGTTCTTTAATCCCGGCTTGCGCACTTCTGCAACGATCAACAAATTGCGACCTGGCGCGCCCTTTTCCTTTGCCCCGCCGCCCACTTCGCCGGATACAACTACTTCATCGCCCAGGTACTGGGAGACCTCATAGAATTTCTCCAGAAAATCCTGCAGCTTCGGTCCCGCCAAGCTCAGTTCGCCATGCTGCCACCAGTCCCGCAGCACCGCACTCGCCCGCAATTCCTGCCGTAGCGTTTCCAGCGTTTGATGGGCGATCTCGCCGTAATTGGGGAGCGCCACGTAATAGGTTGTCGTCATTGGCAGGCGTGGCAGTAAGGGACTCTCAGTGCGAACCGGAGGGAGCTGAATATTGTTCTTGAGGGCTTCGGCCAGGTGGGCTAATTCCGCAAGCAATCCGGGATACTTCTTCAAATCGTCGGCGAATGGCATCGCTGGCTGAGGCTTCACTGTGTTCTGAGACAAGCAGGCCAACGGCAAAAAGAAGAACAATCCAGTCGCCACGCAACTGATCAGGGTACGACAGCACCGCTGTCTTTCTTGCATCCCGTCACCTCTCGACTAAATCTCGGCGTAACCAGGGCCCCGGCTTCCATCGGCTGGCGATCTGACCTGCGATTGGTTTTGGAAACCCTAACATTGGCTAACACAAACGGCCAGCAAAAATGTAGCCAGTCTGGCTCCGGCTGGGCTAGAACCCAGAAGAGAGCCGAAAGCCAGGCAGTCCATTGGCATTCCCGCCCGCAACTGTTTACCATGTCACCCGATGACCCGCGAGACCGTAGTCGACTCCCGCCAGGAAATTCTGCGCACCGCCGCCCGCCTCTTCCAGCAGCGCGGCTATGACGCGACTTCCATGAACGACGTCGCGGCCGCGCTCAAGCTAAGCAAAGGCGGGCTCTATCATCACTTCCAGAGCAAAGACGAAATCCTCTTCGAAATAATGAACCACGCCATGGAGATCACCCAGGAGCGAGTGCTCAACCCCGTCCGCGCCATCGCCGATCCTGAAGAGCGGCTGCGAGCCCTCATCCGGCTGCATATCGGAGTCGTCCTCAGCCCCCGCGACCGCGAGATTACGGTGATGTTGCACGAAAACCATCCCCTCCCGCCAGCCCTGCGCAAGCGCATCAACGCCCGCAAAAAGGATTACATCCACTTCCTCGAAAGCCTCATGGCTGAAGTGCAGCAAAAGGTTCAGCAAAAAGTTCAGCAAGAAGCTCAGAGCAAATCCCAACCTCAGGCAAGGGGTAAAGTCAGCCCGCGCGCCGCCGCCTTCGCCCTGTTAGGAATGATCAACTGGATTTACCAGTGGTATAAGCCGGAGGGCGAACTGCAGGCGCAGAACCTGATTCCGCAGTTTACCGACCTCATTTTCGGAGGCATCTTCGCTTGAGGGGTTAAAGAGTATGAGGGGTTAAAGAGCTTCAGGGGTTAAGGAGTATGACGGGTTAAAGAGCTTGAGGGGTTAAACAGTATGAAGACCTTGTTCGCCACCCTTCCAGAGATCGCCGAGCAGCGCGCCCAGAGCGGCAGACCATACCGTGAGTTCCTGCGCGTGCCGAACATGAGCGCCGGACTCTACGTCCTGCCCGCTGGAGGCACGGACCACCAGAAGCCGCATCGCGAAGACGAGATTTACTATGTAGTCCGAGGCCGCGCCCGCTTTAAAGCCGGTTTCGAAGACCGGGAAGTCTCCGCCGGCAGCATAATTTTCGTAGCAGCCGAAGTCGGCCACCGCTTCTACGACATCACGGACGAACTCGAGGTACTGGTCTTCTTTGCGCCTGCGGAAACTTAAGCGCTCTCCGAGTGGACGGGATCGGGAAGGGCATGGCTTCAGCCGTGCCGCCAGGAGTCAGCAAGGATGCGGGTTTTGGCCCCTGAGGTCCGTCACTCTAAAACCTTTTGGATAACGTGCAATGGATTGCCAGATCACACCGATGCAGCCCACAGACTGGCCCGCCGTTCGCGAAATCTACGCTGAGGGCATCGCCACCGGCCAGGCAACATTTGAAACCCTGCTCCCCGACTGGGAGAAGTGGGACAGCAGCCATCGCCAGGACTGTCGCCTGATCGCACGCGAACACGGTCAGGTCGTGGGCTGGGCCGCGCTCAGCCCAGTCTCCGCTCGGCGCGTCTACTCGGGAGTTGCGGAGGTCTCCGTCTACGTGGCCGCCGCCGCACAAGGCCGTGGAGTCGGCACCGCGCTTCTGAAAGCGTTGATCGAAGAATCCGAGAGCCGCGGAGTGTGGACGCTACAAGCCGGAATCTTTCCCGAAAACACCGCCAGTATCGCGATCCACAAGTCCTGTGGGTTCCACGAAGTTGGGAAAAGGGAACGCATCGGCAAACTCGGCAAGACCTGGAGAGACGTGTTCCTGATGGAGAGACGAAGCGCGGCGACAGGCATCTGATCGAGACCTGTTTGACTAGCAACTGGGTACTAGGTACTAGGTACTGGGTACAAGGTACTACTTCGCCGGCACCCAATAGATCTCTTCCTTAACTCCAGTCTTGTCGAGAAACCCGCGCCGCTTCAGGATCGCCTTGCTGTTCGCGATCATGTCAGGATGCCCGCACAAATAAACCGTCGTATTTGTCGGGTCAAGCCTCCAGTCGTCGGCATACTTGCGCAGAATGTCGTCAGCCCGCCCAATCTCACCCGGCCAGTCCGCGTGATCCCACGGACGGCTCACCGTCGGCACATATTTGAACCATGGCAGTTCCGCATCGAAGCGGGTCAACTCCTCTTTGTAGCCGAATTCCCAGGGCCGGCTTGCGCCGTTCAGCAGGTAGAGCTTATGGCTGCCGTCGAATCGCCCTTCCTTCCAGTCCTTCGACAGCGTGCGGACAAAGCTGACGAACGGAGCAACTCCAGTCACTGTGGAAACGAGCAGATGATTCTTTCGCCCACTCTCCGTATCAAGCGTAAACCGCCCCTTGGGCGCCCTGCGCATCAGCAATCCGTCGCCGGGTTGCAGCTTGTAGAGCCGCGGCGTCAGCGCTCCTTCGGGCACCAGCTCAAAGAAAAACTCGATTTCATCCTCGAACGGCGCCGACACAATCGAATACGGGCGCTCCGTACGTTTCCCGTCGTGTTCCACTCCCAGCGTGGCGTACTGCCCGGGAACGAACTTGAACTCCCCGCCTGCCTGGATGCGAACCATCCAAAGGTCGGGCGCAAAGTCCACGCGTTTGGTAACCCGAGCCTGAAAAAACTTGTCGTCCGAAGTCGCCATTAATTCCAACCCTCACAGTACCTTACCAATTAGATGTCGCGGTGAAAGAAGAGAATGCAGGTGGCTAAAGTGGAGAGATAATACACGCCGCGCAAAAAGATGACAACCGAACGGTCGTTCGATCCCCGAAAACGAGACCTTTCGCCGCCGAGTCACAGAGAGACCGAGAAAGCAGAAAAATTAAGAGCTAGTGGATATCTTCTCTGTGTTTCTGTGACTCCGTGGTGGAGGGCTTTTCTTTACTTGCCCACCACCAGCACCACAAAGCTATCCGGCAAAATGCTCCGCCGGGGATGCGGGTTATCCGCCGTAGCCGCCGGAGGCGGACCAAAATTTGCCGTCACCACATATACGTTATGCGTCTTCGAATCCAGCGCCAACGTGCGCGCCCCGGGCTGCGTAGGAACATTTTCCGCCACGCTGAATTTGTCAGCCGACTCCTCCCGAACCACCGTCAACACGCCCTCCCCGCACGATGCAAAAGCGAGTCCGGTTCCCTCGTCGAATGTGGTCGCGTCCACCCCATCACCAATCGCTGGCGTAGCCAGAACCTTCCCCGTATCGGCATTCACTACGGCCATCATCTTGTTCTCGCAGCCCACGAACAGCCGCCGATTCTTCCGGTCCATCGACAATCCTGAGGGCGACTCGCAGGGCGCCAGGGGCCAAGTCGATTTAACCACTAACTTGTTCGCGTCGATCGCCGTCAACTCGCTCTTATCTTCGATGTTGACGAACACCTCGCCTTTGCCGTCGCTGGCCGCGAACTCCGGCTTACCATCTAGTTTGATCGTGCCCAACACCGTGCCGGTTGCCGCATCGATGGCCGTCGAATCCTGGCTCTTGCCGTTGAACGTGAACACGCGATGAGTTGCTGGATCGTAGAGAATCGCGTCCGGATTATCACCCGCCTTCACTTTGCCAATCGTCGCAAGGGTCTTGAAATCAAAAATGCTGACGGTTCCCTCGCGGCCGTTGCTGGTGAAGCCGCGCCCCGACGCCGGTGCCAACGCAATGCCATGCACTCCCGGAGTGTCCGCAATGTCGCCCACCGTCTTGCCGGAATCGAGGTCGAGTACGATGACGTGGGTCGCGCGCGAAATGTAAAGCCGCCGCGCAGCCGCATCCGCGATCAAGTAATCCCAGCCACCATCGCCGCCTGCCTTGTAGGTGTTCACGACCTTGTATCCCGGCCCGGCCGCGGCCAGAGCCACAGCAGCAAGCACAAGAGCCAGCGAAACGGGCAACCAACGGCGCATAGAATTCCTTTTCAGAACCATAATTTCCTCCAGAACCGCACGCAGCCGCGACCTCGCATCGAACCACAATTGGTCGCGACCCGGAAGTAACTTTACCCCATTTCGCGCCGTCCCTAAACTCTTGCTATGGATGTATTTCGACCGAACCCGGCGGCAGAAAACCTCCCGGAGCAAAACGCGCCGGAACCGCGGCTGCAGCCTGCTGCCCCGCGCGTACTTCATTTCATCGCCATGATAGCGGGAGTCGTGTTCGCGTTCCTGGTCTCGAGCGGCGGAGGCCCAGTTGCCGTCTGGGGAAAAACCACCACCCTGTTTTCATCGGGGCGGAACTCTGAGGTCTCGGTCGCAGGGCTTTCCGAACCCGAACTCGATCGCCAGAGGCCGCAGAAACAAGCCGAACTACTTCTGGAGCGCGCCGTGAGCCACTCCGAGGGAGCCCCCAACCAGATCGAAGCTCAGATTGAAGCTCGCAGCGACGCCTGGCGAGGCAAACTCCAGTGGGATTCGCAACTCGGCGACCTCACCACGGTTGCACTCAATTCCGACGATCTCAGCGTGCGCGCCTCCGCTATCGAAGTGCAACTCGCAGCCTACGGACTCACCAAGACTGAATCTACGGCCGATGCATTGGCGCGGCAAGCCGACTCCCACGATCACCGGAAAAAGATTTGGGCGCTATGGGCTCTGGGTTTGCTCGGCAACCGCGGGGTCAATCCCGATCGCGTGGTTCAGGTGCTGGCGGCTCACCTGAAAGATTCCGGCAAGAATAAAGATTCTGGCAACAACAAGAACAAAGAAAAAGATGAAGACGCCCGCCGCTGGGCCATCGAAGGCCTGGCTCTTGTTGGGACGACGCCCACCATCGCGCCCCTGCTCGAAGCCATGCGCAGCGATCCATCCCCGATGGTGCGCGAACACGCCGCCTTCAGCCTTGCTCAATCCGGCATGTTGAGCCACGAGCAGCGCCTTATCGCCGTGCCGCAACTGATCGATTACTCGGCCGATCCCGCCCTCGACGCTCAAACGCGTGCCTGGGCATTCCAGGCCTTGGCCAATATCACGCAGCAACACCTGCCCAACGATTCCGCGACCTGGCGAAACTGGTACCAAACGTCACTGGCCACTGATCACTGACCACTGGCCACTGACCACTGGCCACTGTTCTTTCACTCTGCCATCTTCGCAAGATGCAGATCGAAACCGGTCTTAGGCAACAGCGACGTCAGCGCGAACGCCTTGAACCCATCCCCGTTAGCTTCGGTGTGACGATAGATTCCCGGTTCGATCTCAATCGTCTCTCTCCGTCCTTCCGTGTCCGCGAGAAAAGCCTCCGCCTGTGCCGAACTCACTTCTCCACCTTTCGCGCGGCTCACCACTGCTTCTGAAGCATAGGATCGCACCAGCTTCGGCCAGTATCGTTCCAGCAGATCCATGCTCGCGAACACATCGGCCCAAATAATGCGCCCATTCACCGCGACCACCACCCCCACCGCCTTGCGATCGCGCAGTTGCTTGATCAGACTTTCATAGTTCTGTTGAATCGGCGCGGCAATCTCATCCACCTTCTCTTTCACGTCTTTGTTCTCCATCACCCGCGCGTATGAACTGGTGGATTGGATTTCCAGCGTCGGCGTGCTTGAGGTAACGCCTCCTACAGTTGCCACTTCCACCGCCACTGCCTGCTGTTGCTTTCGCACCTCCGCCCAAACCTCGGCTTGATCTTTATCGCCCATGGCTTTGGCGCGCACCGAGGGCTGGGCCATGAGCGTGCCGCTAGCTGCTCCGCCAGTTGCGCTTCCGTACGTCGCTCCAGATGTCCCGAAGTGCTCGCTGCTCGCGACCCACCGTCCCGGCTCCACGCAAAACACACTAAGATCCACGGGATCGCTTTCCGCCGGCACAATACGATCCTTCCCGATCACCCGGTCCTGCTTGCCTCCGGTAACAATCTCGCCCGCCAACAGCAGCAGCGGACGTTTCGCGTTGTTGATCAGCACCAACCGGTTCACTTCGGCGTTCTGCACTTGCACGGCTGGGGTGGTGGTCCGCCGTCGCATCAGCCCGTGCACATTCCCATATTCCGTAACAACCACTTCTCCGGATCGCAACCCTTCATCCAGCGTAAGGAATTCGCTCGTCGCGTAAGACCTGCCAGCCACCACCGGAAACACCGTCAGACTTCCATGCCGGATCGGCTCCAGCACTTTGTAGCCGGAAGCAGAAGACTCCTCCCCAGCATGAACCGGCCGCAGATCCAGGCAAACCATCCCGGCCACCACCACCAACGCCATCACCACCGCAAATAATCTTGGACGCATATCTCCCCCTTTGGCCGGCAGGCGCGCCCCGCCTCAGGAGGGCCGAAATACCACCACGGGGCGCGCCAACAGGCCTGCTCCGCCCATCTCGACTGCGTCCCAAGAACGAAAAAGAACTTTGGCCTTGCGGCCTAAATTAATCTTCCAAGCGTCTAATGTATTGGTAGCATCGGGTCAGCAGTCGTCGTAGTCGCTTCTCTCAAATGCGCGCCGCCAAACCAATCTCCGCTTCTGTGCAGTCAGCAGTCTCCGATCTCTTGGCGGAGCTGCACGACAAAAGCGGCTGCGAGAAGATTGGACTGGCTCGTGAATCTTTCGCCGTGACTCTGTGCGAAGTTGCCACGAAGTATCTGCCTGCAAGCGCGACCCACGCGGACGCCCGCAGTTTCCTCCTGGCCTTGCGCATCGAGGAACTCGCGCTAGCCCAGGCTTGCGCCGCCGGCAACAACTCTGCCTGGGAACTTTTCCTGACCCGCTACCGCGAAAAGCTCTATCAGTCGGCGCTGCGCATCGCGCGCGAGGATTCGTCCGCCCGCGACCTGGCCGACAGTCTCTACGCTGAGCTCTACGGCACCACCACCCGCGACGGTGAACGTGTTTCCAAGCTCGCCTCCTTCACCGGCCGCGGTTCGCTCGAAGGCTGGCTGCGCACTGTCCTGGCGCAGGAGTTCGTGAATCGCTACCGTCGCACCAAGCGCCTGGTCAGCCTTGACGAAGAAAGTGAAGAGGGCGCGCAGTTTGCGGCTCCCCAGCCCGAGCCGGTTCCCTCCGCTGACTCCCGTCTGGAATCCGCCACCGACGCGGCCTTGGCCGCACTCGACAGCGAAGACCGCATGGTCCTGGCGGCGTATTATCTCGATGGGCGCACCTTGGCCGAAATTGCCCGCATGCTGGGCGTGCACGAGTCCACCATCAGCCGCAAGGTCGACAAGCTGGCCAAGTCGTTGCGCAAGAAGATCCTGGCCGGCCTGGTGCAGCAAGGCATGGCCCGCCGCCAGGCCGAAGAAGCATTGGAAGTGGACGTGCGCGACCTGCAGGTGGATATTCGCCGCAGTCTGGCGCAAGATTCCCCGGCAGCAGCGTTCTCTGAAAAGACAGTCGAGGCAAAGACCCGCGCAGGCCCAGCTGTAAGGCAGTAATTTTGGGCTTTAGCTCCTGAGGATCTTTCCCGCGGTTGTGAAAGTTGGAAGCTGCAAATGCAAAGTGTCCCCAAAATCGTGGTAAAGCGGTTGCAGTCGCCAGCCGCAGACCCGCATCCCGATGCCGATCTGCTCACCGCCTTTGCCGAGCGCTCCCTCGGTGCTCCCGAGCGAGACCTCATGATCCAGCACCTCGCTCGCTGTGGCGATTGCAGAGAAGTGGTCTCTCGATCCATCCCCCCGCAAGTCGAATCGCTGCCGTTGCCAGACACCAACTGGTTCAAGGTGAATTGGTTCCACGGATCAGCCCTGCGCTGGGCCACGGTAGCTGCGACAGTGGCCCTCATTGCTTCGATTGGAATCCTGCACGGCCGCCGCCAGCGCCCCAGAGAGCTGGCTGTGAATGTCTTCGAAGGAAAGCAATCGACACTCACTCCAGCCCCAAGTTCACAGCCCTCCCCCCAGATCGCTGTTCCGCCAACCCGAATACAGAAAGAAGCAGCGGCCGTTCCCCCTGCATTAGCCGGCAGGAAGTCCGCTCGGCCTCAAGCCACAATCTCCCAGCCCCGCGCAAATTCAGCGGTCGCGGCCAGTGGATCTCTCGTCGCGGCTCCCAGACAGATTCCAGGTCCCAGTCAGCAGGTGGCTGTAGTGGCGGGCTCTTCGCAAACGGTCGAAGTGCAAGCCGAGAATGCCCAAATCGTGACCCAATCCGCCGCGCCAAGCCAGATACCAAGCCAGATACAAGACCAGAGCATTCAGAATGAACCGTCAGCTCAGTTGCCGGCGTTATACGACCGCGTTGGCAAAGCCAAACCCGCGTTAGTGCAAGCGGCCCCTGCCCTCGCGCCAGCACCTTCGCTGCACACCAATCTCCCTCTCACGAAAGGTCTGGCCACGATTCGCTGGACCATCAGTGCCAGCGGCGCTCTGCAGCGTTCCATCGATGGCGGCCGAACTTGGCTGGATGTAAACGTCGCAACCGATGATTCAATGCCTGATCGCCGCACAAGAAACCAGATGGCGACGGCCGCAGTGCCGGTCGAAGTGACCTCCGCGGCGCAGTCGGAAGTCCAGCCGCAACCGCAGTCCGAAGAAAAGACCCAAGCGAAGTTCAAGAATAACCAGAAGCAGTCAGCCCAAGTCGCGCCCGTGATCTTTCGTGCTCTTTCCCTATCTTCGAATGCCGACGAAGTTTGGGCCGGAGGTTCAAGTGGAGCCTTGTATCACACCCTGGATGGCGGCAACAGCTGGACTCGCATACTTCCTTCCGCCACCGGCATCAATCTCACCGGCGACATTCTGAGCATTCAGTTCTCCGACCCTAGAACTGGAGCCGTAATCGTAACCACATCGACCCCCGAGGTCTGGACCACCCCCGACGACGGCCAAACCTGGCACAAACAACCATAGATAAGGCAAGCGGGTGGAGCAGGCCTTCCAGGCCTGCGTCAGAAAGCTCCGAGAAATAGCCGGGCTTCAGCCCCTGAGGGACGCGCCGATTCAGCACCCGTTCCAAAACCCAATTACCAAAGTGACGTTTACTCTCCACCCTCACTTCAATACCATCTATTTTGTGGTTTGGCAGTTCCGGGGGAGGGCTGCCGAGGCGTCCTGGACAGAAACGTTCGGGGCGCTTTTTTATTCCGCCAGGAGCTAAGAGACTAATACTAATGTGGAGACAGCCGCCTCGGCTGTCCGGCCAGAGCGAAAGCTCGGCCGCCTCGGTCCCGAAACCCTACTTCGAGCAAGCCGAGCAATACCCGCCAATTTCTAGCCGCGACACCACAATCCGGAACCGGCAGTCTTTTTCCACCTGCCCTTTCAGCTTCTCGAAAATGTCGCTGACAAATTCCATGATCTTGCCGCAACGCAGGCAGGCCATGTGAATATGATCCCGGTTCAGTTTGCGCTCGTAGTAGTGTCCCTCGCCGTGGATGTGCATCAGGTCGAGTTCGTCGATCAGACCCTGCCGCTTGAGTAGTTTCAGCGTGCGATAAACCGTGCTGCGATCCACGCTCGCATCCAGCTTCTGCGCTTTGCGCAAAAGTTGCGCGGCATCAAGATGTTTGGTGGCAGTTTCCATCACCCGCAGAATGGCGCGGCGCTGCCCTGTCATGCGGATTCCGCGGTCGGCTAAGTGGGACTGCAGTCGCCCCGGGATTTCAGTTTGTGGTAATGGCATTGGGCTCTCCGAGGCCGTCGCAACTGGTCGCAACCGCGCTGCGACGAATTCTTTCCACCGCGCTTGACGGAATGCGGGACATCCGTCAGACTCAATAATGTAGTTCAGATGCGACTCGATTGCAACTAGCTTAACTCCAGATTCATCCCTCATGACCCAGAAGGCTCACAACCGGGAATTGATGTTAACCCTAGATGCGACCGATTCGCAACTGCCCGATTCCCATCCCGAGGCAACCCGCACCCCTCCAGCCCCATTCGCAACCGTCCTGCCAAGCCTTGCCACTCGCGCTTTCCGCAGCCTGTGCCTCTTCATTTCTCTGCTGGCAGTGGCTTGGGCAGGCGTCGGCGGGAGCATCTCCGGCACGGTCAAAGATCCCTCGGGTGCGGCAATCGCCAAAGCGTCCGTCACTTTGATCAACACCAGTACAGGCATCCGGCAATCCACCATCGCCGACGGCAGCGGCACCTACGCGTTCCCCGTTCTTCCTGTTGGCAATTATGTTCTCGAAGTGAACCAGTCCGGGTTCAAACCCTACCGCCGCAACGGGATCGTCCTCGACACCAGTAGCGCCCTTCTTCTGGATATTGTCCTGCAAGTGGGCCCATGGATCGACGTCATCACAGTCAGCGACTCCGCCGCTCACCTCGAAACTTCCAGCAGCCAGATGGGCGAAGTCATCAACAGCGATCAGATGAGCGCCGTGCCCCTCGACGGCCGCAGCTACACCGATCTTCTCTCCATTCAGGCCGGAGTCGCTCCCGCTACCTCCATCACCTCCAGCACCGTGCAGGACGTGGGTGCCAGCGCTCTCTCGCCCTCCGGTGATCTGAATCCCGGCACCATTTCCATCCACGGCCAGCGTGAATTCGCCAACGCCTTCATCGTCAATGGCAGCGACTCCGAAGAAGACGTCAACATGGGCACCGCAATCATTCCTGACCTCGACTCCATCGCTGAGTTCCGCATCCTCACCAGCAATTTCGACGCGGAGTACGGTGAGTTCAGCGGAGGCCAGATCACCGTTATCACCAAGTCAGGCGGCAACGCCTTCCACGGCGATCTCTTCGAGTTCCTCAGAAACACCGACTTGGACGCGCGTAATTACTTCTCCCCCACGCGCGGGACATTTATTCAGAACCAGTTCGGTGGAACCGTCGGTGGACCGATCAAGAAGAACAAAGTTTTTTTCTTTTCCGACTATCAGGGCACGCGGCAGAGGCAAGGCGTGGATACGGGATTGATTCCGGTGCCGTCCGCGCAGGATCGGGCGGGCAATCTAGCAGACCAGTCCAGCTCCTTTACGACGACCGAAACCCTGAATAATCAGCCGGTCACAGTTCCCACCACGGTCACAGGCGCCGGTTGGGCCGAGACGCTCTCCACCAATTTTCATTACACCGTCACTCCAGCCGAACCGTATTACTTTACCGGCGGTGAGATGAAGCCCGATCTATCCGGACCTTATTCATCTTCATGCACCAGTCCGGCGCAATGTGTTTTTCCGAATGCGGCGATTCCCCAAAATGCGTGGTCAGTTCCGGCGCAAAATCTGTTGCAGTACATTCCCGCGCCGAATGCTTCCGGCACTGAATTTGCAACTTCCGCCCAGAACCAGGCGCTCCGCGACGATAAAGGATCCCTGCGCCTCGACGCCAACACCGACTGGGGACTGATCTCCGGCTATTACTTCCTCGACGATTATTCGCTGAACAATCCCTATCCAGTTGCTCAAGGCGGAGCCAGCCTGCCCGGCTTCAACGCGCTGTATCTAGGCCGAGCCCAACTGCTCAGCGTGGGCGATACGAAAACCCTGAACCCCACCTCGGTCAACGAGATCCACTTCAGTTATCTGCGGGCATTCAATGACTTGGGAAAACCGCAAGGCGGCCTAGGAGTCAGCCTCCTATCGCAGGGCTTTGTCACGTCCTCGGGAGCCCCTAGCATCGTGGCCCTCGCTCCTCAAAACGAAGGAGTCGAAAACCTCGTCTTCAACAACTTCTCCACCGGCACCAACACCAACGAACTCAAGCAGGCAAACAATACGTTCCAGTGGCTCGACAACTTTTCCAAGGTTGTAGGACGTCACACCCTGAAGTTCGGCGGCGAGTTCCACTACGATCAGGTGAATGTCAACCCGATCGCGCAATTCAACGGCAACTTCCTCTTTACCGGAAGCGAGACCGGCCTCGATTTCGCCGATTTCCTGCTAGGGATTCCCAGTCAATACAACCAGAGCCAGCTGAATCCCTTCTACGGCCGGAACAAATACACCGGCATCTTCGCGCAGGACAGTTGGCGCTTGAAGTCCAATCTCACTCTCAACCTCGGCGTGCGCTGGGACCGCATCGAGCCCTGGTACGAAAAGTACAATCAGATTTCAACCACCGAGCCCGGCAAACAGTCCGTGGTTTTTCCGACCGCGCCCGCGGGAATCCTGTATCCCACTGACCCCGGAGTGCGGCGCACCCTCGCGCCTCCCGGGGACGAATTCTCGCCCCGCCTGGGCCTGGCCTATTCTCCAGATGTGTCGCCTGACACTTTCCTCGGCAAAGTCTTAGGCGGTCCCGGCAAAACTAGTCTTCGCGCCGGTTTCGGAATGTATTACACCTCCATCGAAGCCCTCACCATCGGGGTCCTCGCGGCCAACGCTCCCTACGGCACCACCTACAGCAGCCCCGCGCCGCCGACGTTCTCGAATCCGTTCGTGACCGCTTCCACTGGGCACCCCCTCGGCCAGTATTTCCCCGTCACGTTTGCTCCGTTGAACTCCTCCAGCAGCCATCCTGATTCCAAACTCGACTGGTCGCAGTACATCCCTATCAGCGGCATCCCCGCCTATCCCGTCAACAACCGCATTCCTTATTCCGAGCAGTACATGTTCTCAATAGAGCGCCAGCTCGCGAACAATACTGTGTTCAGCGCCAGCTATGTGGGCAATCAATCTCATCGCCTTCTGGTTCTGGTGGAATCGAACCCCGGCGACCCTGCGCTGTGCCTCAGTACCCCTGGCTGCGGGCCTTTTCAAGAAACGGCAAGTGGAACCCGCGGACCCCTGGGCTCGAATTTCGGCAGCGACACCAACCAGTCCACCATCGGCAATTCTAACTACAACGCTCTGGAACTCAGTCTCCGCCACACCAGCAAGCGCCTGCAATTGTTCGCCAGCTATACCTTCAGCAAATCGATCGATCAGTCTTCAAACGTGGGTGAAGAAGTGAACCCAATCGATCCCGCGCTCAGCCGCGCTCTATCCGCCTTCGACGTGAAGCACAATTTCGTAGTGAGCTATGCCTGCGAACTTCCCTTCGAACATTTGTCTGGTGTCTCCAACCGCTGGACAAAGGGTTGGACGATCTCCGGCATCACCCACTTCAGCAGCGGTTTTCCCGTGACCCTGCTCAACTATGGCGACAATTCCTTGCTCGGAGCCGAACCCAACGGCATCAACAACTACGGTGTCGATGAACCTCAATATGTTCCGGGTCGGCTCGCCCTCAACCGCAATCCCCGCAACGGCGAACCCTATTTCAATACCGCACTTTTCAGCCTCCAGCCTGTGGGACTGCCGGGCAACGCCAAGCGCCGCTTCTTTTACGGTCCCGGCATCAACAATTACGACATTGCTCTGTTGAAGAGCGTTCCCCTCACTGAATCCAAGTCTCTGCAGTTCCGTTTCGAGGGATTCAACCTCTTCAACCACGCCCAGTTCTACGGACCAGCGTCCGTGAACGGCAACATCAACAGTTCTTCGTTCGGAGACGTTGTCAGCGCAGCCCCCGCCCGTCTGATGCAGGCTGCGGTTAAGTTCATGTTCTAGAAGCCGATCCCGCTCAGCCGGGCCCCGCTCCCCGTGCCGTACCCTCCCTTTTTGCGACCTTCGCGCCGCCCCACGCATCGAATGGCAGTGATACCATAATGAGTTGCCCGCAGATTGGGCACGCATTTATAGATCGTATCTATTAAGATCGTCCGGGTCCCGGCCACGACTGCTCGTTGTTTCCGAAACAAGGGAGCGTCTGCCGAACAATGCGACGTTTACAACGAGGAGAAAAAGACATGGCAGGCAATGGAATCGTCGAAGTCACCGATGCGAACTTCGACCAGGATGTTTTGAAATCAGACAAGCCCGTGCTGGTGGACTTCTGGGCGACATGGTGCGG
>Ga0209380_10000047_pt1 | contig 69933 bp, 56 predicted proteins | sample HubBroMetageWFT6_FD_188347 | JGI IMG/M metagenome (GOLD analysis project Ga0209380, IMG submission 188347) | Warmed and freeze-thawed soil microbial communities from the Hubbard Brook experimental Forest, New Hampshire - Hubbard Brook CCASE Soil... | ecosystem: Environmental > Terrestrial >...
GAGCTGCTAGGCGTGGACGAAATGGGCGGCACCATGCGCCTCGGCGCGTGGCCCTGCAAAATCGAGAAAGATTCCACGGCCTTCCGCGCTTACGGAACCACGGAAATCAGCGAGCGCCACCGCCACCGCTACGAATTCAATTGCGAATACGAAAAAACGCTCACCGACGCTGGATTCCGCATCACCGGCCGTTCCCCTGACGGAAAATACGTGGAAATCATCGAGGCCCCGAACCATCCCTGGTTTCTCGCCTGCCAGTTCCATCCGGAATTCAAGTCAACGCCGCTCGTGCCGCATCCGCTCTTCTACGCGTTCATGGGCGCGGCGCACGCGCATCAGCATGACGGCAGCGGCGTGGGTTCTGGAAACTCAGCCGCGATTTCCATGTCGGCCAAGCCTTCACCATCCAATTAATATTTAGTGGCACAGGCTGAAGCGTGTGCCACTAGGCCGCGTTCGTCGCGCGCACGGGCAGCTGCGGGCGGCGCTTGTGCCATTCCGTTGCTTGCTCGTAGGCGTGGGCGAGCTGGAAGACTACGGATTCGCCTCCATGCGGGCCGATGATCTGCAAACCGATCGGGAGGCCCTGGCTCGTGAAACCGCAAGGGAGGGAAATGGCGGGCCAGCCGTTGACGTTGAACGGCGAAGTGTTGCGCACCTCCGGCAAAATATCGTTCGCATGAGGATCCGAAATCGCCGCGGGAGGAATGGGAATCGTCGGCGTGACCAGCACGTCCACCGACTCCAGCCATTTTTCGGCTGTGCGACGAACTTGCGCGAGGTCCCTGCGCCCCTGGATGTAAGCGGGTGTGGTCACATTGGCGCCTGCGCGTATGCGGGTCAGCGTGAGCGGCTGGTAGAGCTCCGGAGTGTTGGTGACGTATTCATGGTGGTAGGCATAAGTCTCTGCGGCTCTGACGACATCTCGCAAGGTTTCCATATTGTTCGCCGGCAATGTGACATCGCGAATCCCGGCCGTGAGTTTACCCAACACGGAGAGCGCTTCCTTCACCGCGGCGTCAATTTCCGGATCGAGGTCCGCGAAGAAGAATTCGCGCGGCGCCCCGATTCGCAGGGAAGACACTTTTGTCCCGAGAGCTTGCGCATAGTCGGGGACATTCATCTTCTCGCACGTCGTATCCTTCTCATCGTATCCTGCTATCACTTGAAGCAGGAGAGCCGTGTCCTCCACCGTGCGGGCCATCGGGCCGACGTGGTCGAGCGACCAGGAAAGAGGGATGACGCCGCGTATGCTCACCAGTCCGTAGGTAGGTTTCAGTCCGACGATGCCGCAAATGGATGCTGGTAGCCGCACGGAGCCCGCCGTATCCGATCCGAGCGCCCCGTAGCAGAGATCCGCCGCCAACGCCGCCGCGGAACCGCCCGACGAACCGCCGGCGATGTGGCTTAGCTCCCACGGGTTGTGCACGGCCCCGAAGTAACTGACGGTGGAGGTGCCGCCAAAGGCGAATTCATGCATGTTGGTCTTGCCCACAACCACGGCGCCCGCGCCCTTCAGCCGGCGCACCACCTCGGCGTCTTCGGTTGGGATGCGATCTTTGAACACGCCGCTGGCGGCAGTCGTCCTCACGCCGGCGGTATCAAACAAATCTTTGAGGGCAATCGGGACGCCGTGAAGCGGGCCTCGCCATTTTCCCCGCATCACCTCGGCTTCCGCGTCGCGCGCCTGTGCCATGGCCGATTCCGCCGTGATGGTGATGAAGGCATTCAGCGCGCCGTTAAATTCGTTAATCCGAGTTAGGCACGCCGTCGTCAATTCCACGGGCGAGACTTTTTTCTTGCGTATTAAATCGGCTGCTTCGCGAATGCTCAATTTTGTGAAGTCATCACTTTGGCTGCCGCTCACGGGATTTGTCCTTTGAAAATTCAGGTCTGATGCCATCCCTGCGGGAACTTTCGCCAAAGAAACAGCGGTCCCTGCCAGAGTGGCTTTGAGGAAAGACCTTCGCGATAAATCATCGGAAGGATTTGTCATTTGCGGCGGAATGTATCACATAACCTGTCAGGGAGTACACCGGAACTCCCCGATTGGAGATTCCAGGTGGCGTTCAACCATCGGATCAGAAAGGGCGAAGGAGCGTTTGGTTTTGTTGCGCGGGAACGGCAATCTCCTGAATGGTGTGACTTGAAACTCCAATCGGGAGATTGTCGTTCCCGGGCTTCTCGTTGCAAAACTTGGCGGTCCCGCATACGCTATGATCCGCCTTGAGTTTCATGGCGAGCATTGAATGCAAATGGCGAGGGAAATCTCGATTGCAAGTGTGCGCATCGGCGGAAACCAGCCGCTGGTGTTAATCGCCGGGCCGTGCGTCATTGAAAGCGAAGCACACGCGCTCATGATGGCGGAGCGGCTCGGGGAGATCGCCGCCAACGCCAAGGTGCCGTTTGTTTTCAAAGCTTCCTATGACAAAGCCAATCGTTCTTCCGAGCAGTCATATCGTGGCCCAGGGCTTGTGGAAGGCCTGCGAATCCTGAAAAAAATCAAAGACCGCTCGGGGGTTCCGATTCTGACGGACATTCACGAAGCCTCGCAGGCTGCTCTCGTATCCGAAATTGCCGACGTCCTGCAGATTCCCGCGTTTCTTTCGCGGCAGACGGATTTGCTCGTCGCCGCCGGAAAGACGGGCCGCGTGGTGAACCTGAAAAAGGGACAATTCCTTTCGCCCTGGGAAATGGCCAACGCCGTCGAAAAAGTAGCAAAGACCGGCAACGAAAATATTTTTCTCACCGAGCGCGGTGCTTCCTTTGGCTATCAAAATCTCGTTGTGGATATGCGTTCCTTTCCGATCATGCGCAAGACGGGCTGCCCCGTGGTTTTCGACGTGACCCATTCGGTCCAGCTTCCCGGCGGGGCGGGAAAGTCCAGCGGAGGCCAGCCCGAATTCATCGAGCCGCTGGCTCGCGCCGGCGCCGCCGTGGGCGTGGACGGAATTTTTCTGGAAGTGCATGAAAATCCCGGGAAAGCTCTTTCGGATGGGACAAACGCATTGCCGATCGCGGAATTGCCCGCGCTGCTGGGAAAACTCAAACAGATTGGCGCGTTGGTTCGCGCGTGGAGCGTGAAGTGAGCCTCGATACGGCGAGACGCGTTTTGCGAATCGAGGCCGAGGCGCTCACCGAGCTTCTTCAACGGCTGGACGCAAATTTCGAGCGGGCCGTGGAACTATTGCTGGCCTGCAAGGGCCGCGTCGTGGTCGTCGGGATGGGCAAGTCGGGATTGATCGGCCGGAAAATCGCCGCGACGTTTTCGAGCACAGGCACGCCTTCGGTTTTCCTGCATCCGGCGGAGGCAGTCCACGGCGATCTGGGCATGCTGATCCGCGAGGACGTCGTGCTGGCAGTGAGCTACGGTGGGGAGACCGAGGAAATCGCGGCATTGCTCGAAACCATCAAGCGGCTGGGCCTGCGCATGATCACGCTCACCGGACATCCGAAATCCACGATTGGAGCGGCGAGCGACGTCACGCTGGATGTCAGCGTCAAAGAAGAGGCGTGCTCGCTCAACCTCGCGCCGACCGCTTCGACGACGGCGGCCATGGCCATGGGCGACGCGCTGGCCGTCGCGCTGCTCGACCGCCGCGGATTCAGCCCCGGCGATTTCGCCGCATTGCATCCGGGCGGGCGCCTGGGCAAGAAACTTTTGCGAGTCGAAAACCTGATGCACTCGGGAGACGCCATGCCGCGCGTCCCTATCACCGCGAAAATGCCGGACGTGATCTACGAAATCAGCAAAAAAGGATTGGGCATGACCACGGTTGTGGACGGCGAGGGTCGCCTGGCGGGAATCCTGACCGACGGCGACTTGCGGCGCTTGATGCAGCAGCGGGGAGCGGCCACGATCGAACTTGTGGTCGGCGATTGCATGAACAAAACGCCGCTGACGCTCACGCCAGGGGAACTGGCCGGCAGCGCCCTGCGCATCATGGAGGAGCGGCACATCACATCGCTCGTCGTGTCTGATGGCGCGCGAAAGCCGCTCGGCGTGATCCACCTGCACGATCTGTGGACGCTCGAGCTTTTCTAGCGGGTCGGGATTTCTCCTCTTTTCTCTGCGTTCTCTGTGTTAAAGATTTTGCTGTGACGCCCGAAAGGCTTTAACACAGAGAACGCAGAGAAAACCGAAGGCATGGAGAGTTGGGAGAACTAAATTTCGATAAGCGTAAATTAATTTCCATGGCAAAAAAGCAGAGAGGCACGAAACCGGCGCCGGCACTCATCGCGCGGGCAAAAAAAATTCGCGTGCTGCTGATGGACGTGGACGGCGTGCTCACCGATGGCCGCATCTGGCTGCTCTCGCGCCGCGACGGCACGGCCAGCGAAATCAAGGGATTCAGCGCGTATGACGGAGCGGGATTGAAGCTCGCGCGCGCCGCGGGGCTTCGCACCGGGATCATTACCGGCAGGGAATCCAGCGCCGTCACGCAGCGCGCACGGGAATGCGAAATCGAGTTTGTGTACCAGCGCCGCGCCACAAAACTCGGGGCGTTGGAAGAAATTTTGCAAACAACGGGCGCTGCCGAAAACGAAGTTGCCTACGTGGGCGACGATCTCCCGGATCTTCCCGTGTTGCTGCGTGTGGGGCTCGCGGCTGCCGTGGCCAACGCCGCCCCGGAAGTAAAGCGCGCCGCGCATTTCGTCACTTCACGTTCGGGCGGCGAGGGCGCGGTTCGCGAAGTGATCGAGCTGATCGTCAAAGCGCAAGGGAAGTGGGCTGCCGCATCGCAAGATGCCAAGGCGTAATTTCTGAAATCCCTTTCCTGACACGACCCTAATTCGCAGAAAACAATTCAGAGAGGCAACATTGTACCCAGCTTTTTCGTAGCGCCGGCGAGACGCCGGCGCTACAACACCTCAAACTTTTGAGGCTGAGGACGTTGATCCCGCCGGATTCATAAGCATCGAGAAGCGGGGTGGCCCAGAAGGACACCTGTCCGAGTTGCGCCGCACAGGACAGGTGGAATACCCGGCGCATCAGAAGCCTGCGGCCCGCTATTTCCTGAATAGTACTTTCGTACCATCACTTCAGTCCCGGTTCACCGCAACTCTCTTCCCGTTTCCGTGTTTTGTATGTTGCTAGCCGGAATTTTTGCTCGGTCTCGGGGCCCGGCGCAATCTTATCTGGCGATGATCCATACAAACGAGTGGAGACCTCCGAGTCTTCGCAGGAGACGAAAAATGAATTCCAGATTATCGCGTATTTTCCTGTGGTCAGTGTTGGCGGCAATGCCTCTCTTCTCTGTCGCTTGCGGTTCCAGCTCCAGCGCCGGTTTGGGCTCGAATGGAGGGGGAACGCAGAATGGCAGCGTGAACATGATGGTAAGCGATGCCTCGACGGAAGATTGGGCCACCATTGGCGTGAAGATCGTGAACATTTCTCTTGTCCCCGAAGGTGGGGGCAGTCCCGTCAACGTCTATACGGCGCCCAATCCAGTGCCCACCACCAATTTGGTTCAACTCGATCAACTCAGCGATCTCCTCGGAACTGTCGCAGCGCCAGACGGTACTTATACCGGCGCGATTCTTACAGTCAGCGCCAATCCGGGCGACGTTACTTTGATTGTTTCCGCAGATCCGGAGACTGGCTTTGCAGGCGCGCCGGGGGCAACCATCCCGCCTGGCCAGATTCAGATCCAGGGAAAGACCGGCAGTTCCGGGAGTTTGACGGTCCCTGTCAACATAAATTTTGATTCCCCACTGGTGGTGACGGCAAATCAAACGAGCCTGGTGGACGTGGAATTCGATCTTGCCCATCCGGCGTTCCTGGTCGGGCATGTGCCTCCGGCATTGGGAGGCCAAACGATCTGGGCCATAAACTTCAATAAAGGCCCCGTGCGGCATCACCCGATCCGGGACATCACGCGGCTGATTCTGCGTCACTCGTACGGCATCGTGACCGGCGTTTCCTCCGATGACAGCTCCATCACGATCACAAAGGATTTTCCGGTTGAGCCTCCGACGAATCCGGAAACCTCTATCGCGTCGTCCACATCTCTCACCATTCTGGCGGACGCAACGAACGGGACGCTCTTCTATGACGTGGACGCAAAGACGGTGGTCACGATCAAGAACTTCTCCACAGTGATGAATGGCTTGACGGGCCGGTTCGTTCGCGTCGCGGCAAGGTATCAATCCAACGGGTCGCTCGTCGCCGTGCGCATCTGGGCCGCTAACTCCTTCAGCAGCGTTTATATCAGCCCTGAAGGGCACGTGCTGCATGTGAATACGACGACTGACGTGATCACGGTTCAAAACGAACTCGGCCAGCCCGTTAATCTGATCGTGGATGCGAATACCGAGTTCTTTTTCCGGACTCCTTGGAATGCTGTTGCTGACTCCACGCCTATCGGGCAGGGAACCGGTTTCCTGACGAGCAAGAACCTGGTGCGGGGATTCAAAATCCATGCCAGCGTGGATCCCACGGTGGTTCCGCCGGACCCCACGCTCGGCCCGTTTGTGGCAGAAAGCGTGGACATCGAAATCGCCAGATATGACGGCAGCATTTCCGCGGTGAATGCGAATACTTTCACCTACACTCGCAAATTCAACACCCCAGGCGACAACTACGCATTCGCACTCCCCTACATTTCCAGCAATACGCCGAATGGAACCGATCCTTCCACAGGCGCCGCGATCACCGGGTTCAAGTGGTGGAACTTCACCTTCCCGACCATCGTGGATAGCGGCACGAACGCGATTTCGGATCTTGAGAACGCCACGAACGGCACAGTGAACTTCGGCGGCACCGCTGGAGCGTATCCAACCTGGGGCGTAAGCTATGCCACATGGAACGATCCGATCCAGGCGAATGCCTGGGCCGTGCCGTGGACGGTGCTGATTCCTACTACCGTGCCCCTGGGTACGGCGGCCACTTCCTACTCCAATGGAACCTTCATGATGTCTGAGGCTCTCGGCAACACGAACGTGACGGTGAACTTGAGCACGACTATGGGTTCGGCGACGCTGGTGTACCAGGTGGATCGGACGAACGGTGTCGTGACGGTCAGCGCGGTCGACATCACCACACCTGCCGGTCAAGCCACTATTACGAGCGGCCTGATCGCCGGTACTCCCGTAAAGGTTTACGGTATCCCGCAGGCCAATGCCACGCTGAAGGCGTACGTGGTCATTTACTTCACGGGAACGATGCCCACTCCGGCGGCGGTCGATTGAGTGTCCGAGCTTTTTAGGATGTCTCGATCGGAATGGACCGATGCAGTTGAAAAATGGGACGCTGTTCGCGGCGTCCCATTTTTTTCGGTGTGCTCCGACTGATTGCACAATTTCTAGAAGCTATTGCACAGGCGTTCCCGAACCCCCTGCCTCTGAAGAGGCGGGCAACAACAAATCTATCTCGCTCCCACAGATTTTGTAGCCCGGATCTTCAGACCCGGTGCTTTTCTCGTCTGATCGAGATAACTTCCTCGCCTCACGCGTACGCCAATACAATCGCTCCCGTAAAAATGAGCGTGCCTCCCACCCAGTGGTGCCAGGTCATTTTCTCGTGCAGAAAAAACGCGGCCAGCGCGATGGCCACGACGACGCTCAGCTTGTCCACCGGGGCGACCTGTGAAGCTTCGCCGAGCTGCAAGGCGCGGAAATAGCACAGCCAGGACAGGCCAGTGGCGATGCCCGACAGAATCAGGAAAATCCAGGTGCGTTTGCCGATTGCGGAATACGGCGCGTTCTTAGTCACCAGTGCCACCGCCCAGGCAAATATCAATATAACCACGGTGCGGATTGCCGTGGCCATGTTCGAGTCAATTTGCTGGACGCCGACCTTGGCCAGCACCGCGGTCAGGCCCGCGAAAAATGCGGAGAGTAGTGCCCACAGAAACCAATTCATGAAGTCTCCTTACTTTTCGTATCGCATCCCGGGGAGGGTTTGAGTGGGACGGGCTTCAGCCTGTCTGCTTTTGATTCCCGATGCGGCGCGGAAAAGTAGACAGGCTGAAGCCCGTCCTACTCAACGCAGGCCGGGAATGTTTACGCGAATTTTGTAAACGCCGGTGCGAGCGGCGACATAGAGCGTCTTGTTGTCGCGGTCGCCGAAGCAGACGTTGGCTACAAATTCCGGCGTCAGGATTGTGCCGAGATGTTTTCCTTCCGGCGACATGATCCAGATTCCGCGCGGGCCGGACTCCCAGACGTTTCCCTTCGTGTCCACTTTCATGCCGTCGGTGATTCCCCCGGCTTTGTCCGAACTCATATCAATAAACATCTGGCTGTTGGTGAGCGTATCGTCGGGCTGCACGGCGTAGCGGCGAACGTACTTGTTCTGGCTTCCATTCGCGTACAAATATTTTTCGTCCGGGGAAAATGCCAGGCCGTTCGGTGTGGCAATATCTTTGATTGCCAGCGTGACCTTGCCGTCCTTCCACATGAAAATTCCGGCAAAATCCAATTCCTTGCCGGGATCTTGATCCCTGCCGCGCAGCCCGCCGAAGCCGTCGGTAAAATAAATCGCCCCGTCCTTCTTCACGACCAGGTCGTTGGTTCCGCCAAAGCGTTTGCCTTCGTAGCGATCGGCAAGAATGGTGCGCTTGCCGTCCATTTCGATCCGGTCGATCGAGCGCCCCGTCCAGGTGGCGATCAGCAATCTGCCTTGACGATCGAGCGCCAAGCCGTTCGATCCGATCATAAAGAAAACGTCTTTTCGATTGGGGTCCGGCTGCGGCATGCCCACGCGCCAGATGTCGTACCCGGTGTAGCCGCTGTGATCGAGGTAGAGAGAAACTTTTCCCTCCGGGGTGAGTTTATAGATCACGTTCGCGTACATATCGCTCAGGAGCAGGTAGCCGCTGTTGCCCTGGTCGACCCACACGATGCCTTCGGTGAATCCGAAATCGCCCTTCACGAGTTCCAGTTTGGCGTCGGGGGAGATGAGCGCGTCGAGCGAAGGGTCCAGCTTGACGACCGGTTTGTCGGCCGGCGTCTGCGCGAGTGGGGAGCCGGACGCGAACCATGCCAGGAAAAAAGCGAGCAGCAAAGATTTTTTCATGTTTCCCTCGATCACGCTGAAATGACGCTCATCAAATCGCGCGGTGCGGATTCTTTAGCTTGCAGGTGTAAGGAAGTCAAGTGCTTTTGCCCTTGACAAAAAAGTAGCACAGCCACTCCTGGCTGTGCGGTTTTTGCAATCGATAATCGCGCGTTGATATGTAGAGATAGAGAAAACCGCACAGCCAGGAGTGGCTGTGCTACTAAACCACCGGGACGGGAAACACAATCATCATCTGCGTGGGACTCTTTGACTTTCGGACTATGTACCAGCACGGGGTGTACCCGTAGTGAGGAAACAAGGAGTGAACGCACGGGTCCGATTCCATGGGCGATTGCGCGTCCAGGGCGTATTCTACTTTGTTGCCCTTCTGCGGGATCGCCAGCAAGTGGGGATAGGTCACCACGTCGAAGGGATCGCCGGGTTTCTGCGCGCTCATCCGGTGGCGCACTGAGGCAAAGTCATAACCGTAGGCGACAGCGACTAGCAGAATCAGTGCGTAGAGGCCCCGGATCATGTGTGTGCGCATGTGATCGGCTCAGCAAGTATAGTCGCACAAATTCGTGGCGAAGCACTTCTTGGTGACACAAGTGTCAGAGCGTGTGTGTCAACTCGATTTCCAACAGGCCAGCGGCTAAAGCCGTGTTAATTCTGCCAAGATTACGGCACGGCTGAAGCCGTGCCCTACAAAGATCCGGCAGTTGCCACAGGCTCTTCAGCCTGTGCCACTCGGTTGTGAGGTAAAACGCAAGTGCCCCGCGGCGAATCGCCGCGGGGCTCTTGACCCTCCATCGGGAGGATGCCGAAGGAGTGAGCACCTGCCCTGATTACTCGGCTAGGAAGAGCGTCGAGCCTTGACGGTTCACCAGGAGCAACGGATGGTCGCCGGCCTTGCGCATCGCTTCCTCGAATTGCGTGACATTCCTAACCGGTTGATGATTGACTTCCTGGATGACGTCGCCGCGGCGCAGACCCGCCGACGCCAGCGAGCTCGTCGGATTAATGTCCGTGACGACCACACCGGTGGCTGCCGCGGGCAATCCCAGTTGTCTTGCCGATTGCGCGTCGAGATTTTCCACGGTCACACCGTCCAGCGCCTTGTCGGATGATCCTCCCTCGGTTTTGGCCTGTTCCTTATCCGAGGGCAGATCGCCCAGCTTGACGGATACGTCGGTCGGATTGCCGTTGCGCAAAATTTTCAGCTTCACGGTGGAGTCGGGATTCATCATGGAGATGGAATTCCGCAATTCGCGGCTGTCTTCCATCGGTTTTCCATTGACTTCCAGAATCACGTCGCCTCTTTGGACGCCGCTTCTCGAAGCCGGGCCGGACGGAGTGACGTCGCCCACTAGAACTCCCTTCATGTCTTTCAAGTTCATGGCCTTGGAAATTCCCGGCGTAATGTCCTGCACCATGATGCCGAGGTAAGCGCGATTGACCTTGCCGTGATCGAGGATTTGACTCATCACGTTGCGCGCCATATTGATGGGAATGGCAAACCCGATGCCCTCATTGCCGCCGGATCCGTGCGAAAGAATGGCGGTGTTGATTCCCACCAGTTCGCCGCGATCATTCACCAGCGCGCCACCGGAATTGCCCGGATTGATCGGCGCATCGGTCTGGATAAAATCTTCGTAATCTTCGATACCCAGGTTTCCACGGTTCAAGGCGCTGATGATTCCCATGGTGACGGTCTGGCCGACGCCAAAGGGATCTCCGACCGCCAGGGCGTAGTCGCCCACCTGCACTTTGGAGGAATCACCGATAGTAATGGCAGGGAAACCGCTTCCTTCGACCTTCAGCACGGCAATGTCCGTCTTGGGATCGGTGCCTATCACCTTGGCCTTTAACTGGCGCTTGTCGGAGAGCGTGACGCGAACGTCAGTAGCGCCTTCCACGACGTGATTGTTCGTCAAAATGTAGCCGTCAGGGCTGACGATGACGCCGGATCCGAGGCTGTCTTCGCGCTGGTCGCGCGGCCTCATCGAGCGATTGTCAGAATTGGGGCCGAACTGTTGTCCGAAGAACTGCTGGAAAAACGGAGGCATTTCATCCGGCATATCAAATTGCTTCCGCTCGGATGCTTTAACTACTTTGGACGTGGAAATATTCACGACGTCCGGCAAAACCGCTTTCACCACGGGCGCAAAGCCGGTCCTGCTGGGCCCCTCGGCCGGGTCGGCCAGGTTCATGGAAATATGCACGCCGGGCGTAAAAAACTTCTGGCTGGCGCGGGCTACGCCCCAACCGGCCATCCCCAACAAAATCACCACGGCCCCGGCAAGAATCTTTGATTTCCCCGTAAACCTCTGCAAATTCATGGCTTCTCCTTATCCGCAATCCAAAATTTCAACTTTCTGGCTTATCGAGGCCAGTTTTGTGCTCCCTCTATGAGACGGATGGAAATGCGGTGGGTTAGCGTTGCGGAATCGGCGCTATGGCGCCCTCAAATTGCGCGGCCCGCCGCCGCGCCCGAGGCCCAGGCCCATTGGAAATTGAATCCGCCCAGGTGCCCCGTGACATCAACCACTTCGCCGATGAAAAATAAACCTGGCACACGGCGGCTCTCCATCGTCTTGCTCGATATTTCTTCCGTGTCCACGCCGCCCACGGTGACTTCGGCTTTTTCGTAGCCCTCTGTGCCTGCGGGTTCGACGACCCATTCATGTAATTGCCGTTCCAGCTCATCGAGCGCTGGGTTTGTCCATGCTGGCGGCACATGCAAATCCAGCCAGCGAGCGGCCAAGCGCTTGGGAAGGATTCCCTGGAGAGCGGACCTCGCCACGCCCAGATTTCTTTCTTTGGCTTCGCGAATGGCAACCGTGACGTCGCGGCCGGGCGCCAGGTCGATTCGGATCGAACGATGCTCCCGCCAGGATGTGGAAATCTGCAGCATGGCGGGCCCACTCAATCCCCGGTGCGTGATCAACATTTTCTCCCGGAAGGCTGAGTGGTCCGTGGAAACCTCGACTTCCGCAGAGACTCCCGCCAAGTCGCAATATTCCGCGCGGTCTTTTTTCCCCAGTACGAGCGGAACGAGCGCGGGCCTGGTTTCGCGGATCTTCAGCCCGAATTGGCGCGCAATGTCATACCCCTGCGAGGTTGCTCCCAGTTTTGGTATCGAAAGGCCGCCTGTGGCAACGACTAGGACTGGCGAATGAAATTCGCCGGACTTCGTGCAAACTAAAAATTCGTCCGTGCGTCGAATCTCCTGAATATCGCTGTTTAGAATAATTTGCGCTCCCGCAGCCCGGCACTCGGCTTCGAGCATTTCCAAAATGTCTTGGGAGGAACGGTCGCAGAAGAGCTGGCCGAGAGTCTTCTCGTGGTACGGAATGTGGTGTTTTTCAACCAGGGCGATGAAGTCGGAAGGCTCGTAGCGGGCCAAAGCGGATTTTGCGAAGTGAGGATTTGCGGAATAGAAGTGTTCCGGCCGGCAATACAGGTTCGTGAAATTGCAGCGGCCTCCGCCGGAGATCAGGATCTTTTTGCCTGCGCGATTGGCGCGTTCCAGGACTGCCACGCGCCGGCCGCGTCTGCCCGCCTCGATTGCGCACATCAATCCGGCGGCTCCCGCGCCTAAAATGACCGCGTCAAATTTGTTGACCATGATGGGAAGGCGAGCACAGCCAAGCATGCCGCGAACGATTATTGCATTCCGGGGGCGGCTTTGGGCGCGCCTCGCCATCCTATAACCGGTTTTAGCCCTCCAACCATTTGTTATATCGCGGATAGATATTGTCGATTGGACTTTCCCTGAGGCGGAAGCGACAGTAGACCCGAAATATGTGTGAACGGGAAGTTTGCGTGAATTAAGGGGACCCTGATGGGGCAACCGATTTTGGCACACGAACGCAACGAAGAAGAACTTCCGGCCGCGATGCAAACCTCGGAACTAATCCGTTCCAGCTATGTTTTGACACTGGAAGAAATCGGCAATCTTGCGGCGGAGGGAGGCAAGCCGGCGGAAACCCTGATGAACGTTGTGGCCTTGATCGCCAAACGCTTCAAGACGGAAGTTTGCTCCGCTTACTTGCTCGAGCCGGACCGCACCAATCTCATCCTGGCTGCGACGGTCGGCCTGCGTCCGCAATGCGTCGGCACTTTGCGTATGGCGTTGCACGAAGGGCTCGCGGGCCTGGTTGCCGAACAGGTGCAACCGGTCGCCGTCGAGCAGGTCAAGAATCATCCCCGCTTCAAATATTTCAGCGAGGCGGGCGAAGAGGCTTACCAGTCTTTTCTCGGAGTCCCCCTCATCGATGGCGGAGTATTGCAAGGCGTTCTCGTGGTGCAAACGATTGATGCGCGCATTTTTGAGGATCGCGAAATCAAGATGCTCTCCGAGGCAGCCGCGCAACTTGCTCCGGTAGTGAGCGAGGCGCGCACGGTGGACCGCTTTGTCGCTCCTTTGCAAGAGCGCCTGTGGTCTCTGGCGCGCAACCTGTGGTGGAGCTGGGACAACGATTCCACGAGTTTATTCCACGATCTGGACCCCCACCGTTGGAGGGAGCTCAATCACAATCCAATCGCGTTGCTCTCCGAAATCCCGCTGGCGGCGGTGGAGCGCCGCGCCCAGGAACTCGTCCTGCATAGCCGGGTCAATTATGCCTTTCGCCGCAAGCGCGAGTACCTGGATGCGGACCACACCTGGTGCGCACGACATGCCGGCATTTTGCGGCCGCGCCCGGTGGCTTATTTCTCCGCCGAATTCGGCCTGCACGAGTCTCTTCCGGTCTATTCCGGCGGCCTCGGAGTCCTGGCCGGAGATCACATCAAGAGCGCCTCGGATCTGGGGCTTCCGCTCGTGGGCATTGGACTGTTTTACGGGCAGGGTTATTTCCGGCAACGCTTGGACAAGAATGGCTGGCAGCAGGAAGAGTATCTCCAGACGGACGTAAGCCAAATGCCCATGGAGCCGGCCATTGGGATAAAGGGCGAGCCCGTTACCGTGCAAATTGAGACGCGCAACGGCTCAATCCGCGCCAAGGTTTGGCGCCTCAAGGTTGGACGCTGCGCCTTGCTCCTGCTCGATTCGAATGTCGAAGGAAACGCGCCCGAGGATCGCGAACTTACTTCGCGGCTCTATGGGGGCGATGACCGCTCCCGAATCCGCCAGGAATTGCTGCTGGGCGTGGGCGGCTTCCGCGCCTTGAAAGCGATGGGCATCACGCCGAGTGTTCTGCACTTGAACGAAGGGCACAGCGGGTTTGCCGTCCTCGAAGCGATTCGGAGCCGCATGGAGGAAGAGGGGCTGGATTTCAACCGTGCGGTTCCGCGCGTTTCCCGCGAAGTGGTCTTCACGACCCACACGCCAGTCCCCGCCGGCCATGACCGCTTCGACGCGGGTCTGATCGAGGAACATTTGGGACCTCTGCGGGATTCGCTGGGTCTTTCCAACGAGTGGCTGATGTCGCTGGGGCGCGAGAATCCAAACGACTGCCGTGAGAAGTTCTGCATGACCGTGCTGGGCTTGAAGCTGTCGCGGCGCGCCAACGCGGTTTCGGCGCTGCACGGGGAAGTGTCGCGCGCGATGTGGACGTCGCTGTATCCGGGCAGTCCGGAAGAAGCGGTGCCGATATGTCATATAACGAATGGAGTCCATGTTCCCACGTGGCTGGCCCCGCAGATGTTCCGCCTCTATGACCGCCACCTCGGGCCCGGCTGGGCCGAACACAGCGGCGAGCCGCAGATCTGGGAGGGTATTGAGAGCGTCGATGACGCGGAGCTGTGGGAAACGCACCTCAGCTTGAAAACCCGCCTGATTGAGTTTTCCCGCCTGCGCGCCGTGGAACAAGCCGAACACCGCGAGGAATCGCCGAAAACGTTGCAGACCCTGGGAAAAGTTTTGAGTCCCGACGCGCTGACCATCGGGTTTGCCCGCCGGTTCGCCACCTATAAGAGAGCGAATTTGATCCTGGCCGACATCGAAATGCTGGCCTCCATGGTGAATGACCCCAAGCGGCCCGTGCAGTTCGTTTTCGCGGGGAAAGCGCACCCCCTCGATACTCCCGGCAAACAGGTCTTGCAGCAAATCGCTGAGTTGATGCGCAACAAGCGCTTTGCGAATAAATTCGTGTTCATCGAAGACTACGACATCAACGTAGGCCGCTTTCTCGTGCAGGGCGTGGACGTGTGGCTGAACAATCCGCGCAGGCCGCTCGAAGCCTCGGGCACCAGCGGCCAGAAAGTCGTCTTGAACGGCGGCCTGAATCTTTCCGTTCTGGACGGCTGGTGGGCGGAAGCGTACGACGGGCTGAACGGTTTTGCGATCGGTATCGGGCGAACGCACACGAATATGGATGTGCACGATCAACGCGATGGGCAAAACCTGTACCGCGTTCTTCACGAGGAAGTCATACCCCTATTCTATCAGCGCGATCGCGATGGCCTGCCGCGCGGATGGATCAAACGCATGAAGCGGACGATCAGGACTCTTGGCTGGAGATTCAACGCCAATCGCATGGTGATGGATTACACCATGAAGTGTTACATCCCGGCCGCAGGGGGCGCCTCCAGTGACATGCGATCCGCGGGTTGATTCGAGTAAAACAAACTTCAGAAGGGGTGGGGTAACCCGGTTTTAGTTTGTGTAACGCCCGCCTTCAAGCGGGCGCTACAGAGCCGAGAGGCCCTGCGCCGCCAGCGAGTTCCGCGCCGGACTCTCTCAAGATTCATCGTCAGTGATTCGTGAAACCCACAAGCAAGGATGTCCTCTCATCCGCCTGAATCTAAAAAAAACTGGCAACAGGAAGCACACCGCTGGGGACACTTGCGATTGATCCCTGAGCCGGAATATTTCTAAAAAGGGCCTCTCCTGATATGATGGCGGTCATCATTCGACTTTCAAATGCTTAAGCGGGGAATCGTTGGGAGGCGCATCGTGAAAAGAATACTGCTGGTCGTCCTGGCCGCGGTGGGGAGCCTCGCTATGTTCGCCGGCTCCGTGATGGCGCACCATGGCGTGGCCGGATATGACATGACCAAAACAGTCACCCTGCATGGAACGGTGGCCAAATTCGATTGGAGCAATCCCCATGTGGTTGTCTATGTGGACGCCAAGAATGAAGGCGGGGAGATGCAGCATTGGACGATCGAATTCGCCGCCCCGGTTCACATGGTGCGCGCCGGATGGAGCAAGAATTCGATGAAGGCCGGAGACGATATCATCATTGAGACTCATCCCTCGCGAAACGGCGCGCCTGTCGGAATTACGAGCACAATCACATTCATTCTCAAAACGGTCGTCAACGGCCAGGCGCTTCCGGGCCGATCCGAGTGAGTTAGCCTTTCCACGCGGAGGAATCTGCAGATGCGAATTCATTTGGCGGTTTTGATTGCTGCGATAGCGGCGGCGCTGGCATGCTCTCCTCACTTACAGGCTCAATCCTCTCTTGGCTCAGCCGGCGCAAAGGCTCAGCAGCCGGGGCTGATGTCCGGCGGCATACCGGACTTATCCGGCATTTGGGATGCGGACTTCCACGGCCCCGAAGGCTTAAGACTGAATACCTGGGATTCTTCAGACCCGTTCGCGAAGCATCCCGAACAAGCTCCCATGACGCCCTGGGCGGCGCAGAAATTCAAGGACGTGAGACCCCCGTTCGGCGCCCTGCAAACGTTTGACAATACCAACGACCCCGTGCAAAGGTTTTGCGATCCGCCCGGCGTGCCCCGCATTTATATGTATCCCTGGGAACTGACATTCATTCCAACGCCAAAAATCGTTTATATCCTCTACGAATACACAAAGGTGTGGCGGGCCATTTACATGGATCGCGACCATCCCAAAGATCCGGAAAGTAGCTGGATGGGCGATTCCGTTGGAAAGTACGAGGGCGACACGTTTGTCATCGACACCATCGGATTCAACGACAAGACCTGGCTGGATCAAACAGGGCATCCGCACAGTGACGCGCTTCACGTCATCGAGCGCTTCCGCAGGCTGGACCACGATCGACTGGAACTTTCCGTCACGATCGACGATCCAAAGGCTTATACGAAAATTTTCTCCAATACGAAAGTGTTCAGGCTGACCAGCGCGCCCATGGGTGAAACCCTGTGCGCCTATTCCGAAATGAAGGAATTTCAGGAAAAAGTCGTGGACAAGACGCAAACGCCGCCCAGCAAATAGGGCTTGCCGAGCAGTGTCGGACTGATCTTAGATCGTGGTTTCGCTGTCGCGGATGGATCCGAGTACCACAGGCACTCTTGCCTGTGCGGTTTTTGCGATTGCCGGTGGGTCGCGTAAACTATATTTGCAAGCTATAAAACCGCACAGGCAAGAGTGCCTGTGCTACCAATACTGGAAGCACCCCGCCTATTTTTTCTGGTTTGTGACGCCAGTCACACGCAAAGGTTCCCTCCATCACATCGCTGTCCAATGCAACGCACCACGCTGTTGTTGGGTAGAGGGATCAGCAAAAGGAGGGCGTCATGGTCAGACAAGACTATCTCTTTATGTTGATAGTAATGATGTGCCTCATTTTCTTCACGCACTGGGGCGGAACGCACCATATCCGGCATTGAGGAGCAGCGCGTGATTGCTCTAACGCCGACAGGGCGGGATCTTTTGCAATAAGGAACGTGACCGGGATTTCGGCGGCGTGCGTTTGGCGATCCTGATCGAGGAGTCGGAGACTGCGCGGCGGAAGTTGCCTCTTCAATTCAGCATTGACCATGGCCACGGCTTAGGATGTTGTTCTTCAGGCGCAGAGTTATTTCTAACATCCGCATTCAGTTTACAATAGTCATATGCAACGAAAAGTCTTTTGGACCACGTTAGGCGTATTGGGTTTGGTGGCCGATCTTGCCCTGCCCTTTTGGTGGGCGTTGGGTGCGACCATTCCTTTGGCCTGGGTGAGCTGGTGGGTCGCCTATCGCAGTGGCTGGTTCTAGTGGCACAGGCTTCAGCCTGTGGGGGGTCGTCCTAGCAAAACCCAAACCCCACAGAATGAGGTCTGTGCCACCAGGTTTTGCACCTGCCGCTTCTTCACGCTAAACTGCTTGCGGGAGAAAACCTAGTCATTTGCCTCCGATCATCGCTGCACAAGGGCTTTCCAAGAGATACGGCGCTGAACCGCTCTTCCAGAATATTTCGTTCACCGTCTCCGAAGGCGAGCGAATTGGGTTGATTGGCCCGAACGGTTCGGGCAAATCGACGCTGCTCGAAATTCTGTATGGCCGCGTACGGCAGGACACCGGGGAAGTGGCGATTCGCAAGCGCACGCGCCTGAGCAGCGTGGCGCAGAATTCGGAATTTCCACTGGAGGCGACGGTCCGGTCCGTGATCAAAGGCGCCCTCGATCGCGCGGAAGTGCCGGAAAAAGAGCGCGCCTCGCGCGTTGCAGAGCCCCTGGGCCGCGCCGGTTTCACAGACCTGGATACGCCCACGGCGGCGCTGTCCGGCGGATGGCGCAAGCGGCTGGCGATCGTCGAGGGCCTGGTGCAAGCGCCGGATATTCTGCTGCTCGACGAACCCACCAATCACCTGGACCTTGCCGGAATCCAGTGGCTCGAAACACTCCTGCAAAACGCGCCGTTTGCCTGCGTGGTGGTCAGCCACGACCGCTATTTTCTCGAAAACGTGGCCACCGCGGTGGTCGAGCTGGCCCGCTCGTACGAGAACGGTTTCCTGCGCGTGAGCGGGAACTACAGCACGTTTCTGGAAGCGAAAGAAATCTATCTTCACGCGCAGCGCAAGCGGCAGGAAGCGCTCGAAAATCTGGTGCACACGGAAATCGAATGGCTGCGCCACGGTCCCAAGGCCAGAACCACAAAATCGAAAGCGCGCATCGACACCGCTCAGGAATTAATCGGCGAACTGGCGGACCTCAACGCCAGAACGCGAGCTCCCTCCGCCAAAATTGATTTTTCCGGGACGGACCGCAAAACCAAGCGCTTGGTTACACTGGACGATGTGACCTATGGGATTGGCGGCCGTACGTTATTCGCGGGAATTCATTTCAGCGTCACTTCAAAAATGCGAGTAGGGCTGGTGGGGCCGAATGGCAGCGGCAAGACCACTCTGCTGCGTTTGCTGCGCGGCGACCTTCAGCCCACGCGCGGAGAAATTCGCAGGGCCGATTCTTTGCGCATCGTGTATTTCGATCAGAATCGCGAACTGGATCCGGACATCAGCTTGCGGCGCGCGCTCGCGCCGGACAGCGATTCGGTCATTTTCCAGGACCGGGTGATTCATGTCGCCGCCTGGGCCGCGAAATTTCTCTTCGATCCCGAACATTTGAGCCAGCCGGTCGGCAAACTCTCCGGCGGCGAGCGCGCGCGAGTCCTGATCGCGCAGCTCATGCTGCAACCGGCGGACGTTCTGCTGCTCGACGAGCCGACCAACGATCTCGACATTCCCACGCTGGAAATTCTGGAAGAGAGCCTTCTGGAATACAGTGGCGCGCTGGTGCTCGTCACACACGATCGCTTCATGCTCGACCGCGTTTCGACCGTTGTGCTCGGTCTCGACGGCCTGGGCCGCGCGGAACGCTTTGCCGATTATTCGCAGTGGGATGTCTGGCAACGCGCGCAACAAAAGGGAACCACGAATTTGTCGAGCGGCAACAAGCGTTCCCCGGCGGCGGGAGAAGCGCAATCCGCAAATGCAAAGAAGAGGCTGTCCTATCTTGAAGTGCGCGAGCTGGAAACGATCGAAGCGCGCATCGCCGATGCGGACAAAAATCTTGAGGCCAGGCGCGCCGCCCTGGAAGATCCCGCGGTCACGGGCGATCTTCCGCGCCTGAAGGTAGCATGTATCGAAATGGATGACGCGCAGAATGCCTTGGATCGTCTGTATGAACGCTGGGCCGAACTGGAAAAAAAGAAGGGCAGCCCCTGAGACTCTTTCGTTGTTCCGGGGCAAAAAAGTTCAATTCATCGTACTCTGATGTCAAGGAGCAGCCATGCAGAAGCCGCAAAAAAATATCCTGGTCATCGACGTGGGCGGAACGAACGTAAAAGTGCTGGCCACCGGGCAAAAGGAGCCGGTCAAGATTCCTTCCGGTCCGAAGATGTCGGCGAAAAAAATGGTGAAGGAAGTTCGAGAGGTGGCAAAGAATTGGGACTACTCCGTCGTCTCCATCGGATATCCCGCGCCGGTGGTTCACGGCCATCCCTTGAGTGAGCCGCACAATCTCGCGGGCGGCTGGGTCGGATTCGATTTCCGAAGAGCCTTCGGGCGTCCCGTGAAGATCGTGAATGACGCGGCCATGCAGGCGCTCGGCATCTATCGAGGGGGCAGGATGCTTTTCCTGGGCCTGGGCACCGGCCTGGGTTCCGCCATGATTGTGGACGGCATCCTCGAGCCGATGGAGGTCGCCCATCTTCCCTACAAAAAAGGGCGGACTTACGAAGACTTTGTCGGCATCCGTGGATTGAAACGCCTGGGCAAAAAAAAGTGGCGGCGCCACGTCGCGCGCATTGCCGAACAACTCAAGAATGCGCTCGAAGCCGATTATGTGGTCCTCGGCGGCGGAAATTCAAAGCTGCTGAAAACATTGCCTCCGGGCTGCCGATTGGGCGACAACTCGACCGCCTTCACGGGAGGGTTCCGGATTTGGGACGACCCTGAAGAAAAAGCAAAATGGAATCGAACGCGCGCGCCGGAAGCGGCCCCAAAGACCGGCTAAACTTGTTCCCGTTTTGATCGATGATTCCTTTGTTCCGGCGGGCTTCAAGTTGCCGACGCGCCAAAGCCAGCGCTTTGGCGACGGCGCGTAAAGCCCGCCCCCGTCGGAGTCATCGGATGCCCGAATTAAACGATCCGGAAATCTGTCAAAGCGTCCTTGATGCCAGGAGGAAGCGAAACCTGCGGCAGCGGAAGCGCCGAAATCTCCTACCGAGGGAAAGTAAGTCTCGCCTCGATTGCGGAGATGGGGGTTTCGTGGCGCCGGCGCCCCGCCGGCGTTTTTTGCTCTGCGTCGAAATTGAATAAATCACCGGCGCCACAACACACCCTTCGTTTCCGCGTTTTCCCCCATCTGAATATTTAAGGAGGCCCCCGGGCTAGTGCGCCGAGCGGGGATCCGGTCCGATCCTGTAACCCGCTCCGCGCACCGTGTGGATTAACCTCTCGGACGCGTCCGCGTCAATCTTCTTGCGCAGATAATTGATGTAGACGTCGACCACATTGGTCATGGTGTCGGAGGAGAGTTTCCAGACGTGATGGATGATGGAAGAGCGCGACACATTGCGGCCCGCATTCAGCATTAAATATTCCAGGAGCGCAAATTCCTTTGGCGTGAGCTCGATGGAGTTGCCGCTTCGCCGCACCACGCGCCGCACGCGGTCCAGTTCCAGATCCTTGCTGTGCAGGACGGGTTCGAACGGGAGATTCCCGCGTCGCAACAGGGCCCGCACGCGGGCTAACAATTCCGAGAAGGCAAACGGCTTGGTCATGTAATCATCCGCGCCGGAATCCAGGCCACTCACGCGGTCCTCCACGCGCGCATTTCCCGTAAGAATCAAGATGGGCAAATGGGGCTTCTGGAAACGCACCCGGCGCAGCACCTCCAGCCCGTTCACGCCCGGCAAGTTCAAATCCAAAACCAGCAAGTCACATAGCCCCTCATCGAGCATCCGCGGAACATCGTTGCCGCTGGGAGCAAGCCGTACTTCGTAGCGTTCGGCTTCCAGGCCGGAGGAAAGAAATTTGGCGACGGGTAAATCGTCTTCCGCAATCAGAATATGCATGGTCGGAGTCTCGCTGGAAATGCGGCGCTCGTCGAAGGGGACGTCAGTTTCCCAGTGAGGTTAAGAATTGTCAAGACATCATTAGCCATTTCATGTGCCTGCCATTCAAGGTGAAACACAATTAGAAAAAGTTTGTGGAAATTTTAAGCTCGAGTTCATGGAATTTTTTTTCGTCTTTCATGAGAAAGTCTCAATTTAGGATGCGCCATCCTCTTTTGGCCCAAGGCGAATCCGCACGCTTCACTATCCCTCTTGTTTCTCGCATGAATTTCAATCCGGTTTGGAAGCACAAGCGCACCGTGCGCTGCACTGATTGGGGAGAGATAGGAATCGGTCCCCAAACCGAGAAATAAGCAGGATTTAATTTGGTGGCGAGCGCCAAGGAAAAGGGAGTGAAAAATGGCAACGGCGGAGACGCATCCAGCGATTCGGAATTCACGTGTTCTGGTCGCCAGCTCCAACGAATCATTTCGCAGGCTATGGGTCGAGAAACCGGAATACGAAACAGTCGAAATGGAAGAGGCCGCCGGCGGCGCGGACGCGCTGGCCAAATTGGAGTCCGAAAACTGGGGCGAAGTCCTGCTGGACCGGCACTTGCACGATCTGGACGTGGATGAAGTCCTGCAAATTATTCGCGGGCGCTATCCCCATTTGTTGGTCCGGGTCGTGGATTCCGATTTCGGCGCCGTCGAAGGCGGCGAAGTCGAAGAACCGCCTCGCATCATCGCCCCTGCTGCGTTCGGTCCCGGGGTGCAACTCGACCGGGGGGTATCCTTCCTCCCTGCCGCAGTTCCCATCGAAGATCGTCAGCGGATTATAGGAAAAATGCTGCTGCCTGTCGAACCCTTGCCGGGGATGATGGGCGATGGCCCGGGCCTCGACCAGATTTATCGTCTGGCGCGCCTGGTCGGTCCTCGCCAGACGACCGTGCTGATTACCGGCGAGACCGGCACGGGCAAGGAACTGGTCGCCCGGGGAATCCATCAGATCAGCCCGCGCGCGAAGAGTCCCTTCGTGGTCGTGAATTGCGCGGCCATCCCCGAGCAACTGCTCGAAGCCGAGCTGTTCGGGCACGCGCGCGGGGCCTTTACCGGCGCCGTGCAATCGCGCCTGGGACGCATTCACGTCGCCCAAGGCGGCACACTCTTTCTCGATGAAGTCGGAGAATTGCCGCTCGGCATGCAGGTCAAGCTTCTGCGCTTCTTGCAGGACGGCGAGGTGCAACGCCTGGGAAGCTCCGACGTGTTTCGCGTGGATGTGCGCATCATTTCCGCCACCAACATCGACCTGCTGCGTTCGGTTCATCAAAAGCTGTTTCGCCAAGATTTGTACTATCGCCTGGCCGTGTTTCCGATCGAATTGCCCCCTCTGCGGCAAAGAAGAGAGGACATCATCCCACTAGCCTGCCATTTCCTGGACCTCTTGTGTGGGCAAACCGAGTACCCGGAAGATGCCATCGAAAAGCACGGCATCCGCGGAAGGACAGTGCGAGTGTTGCAGAAGCCGTTCACGAACGAGACACTTGCGCGGAGCGTTCGCGAAGCCCTGGGGGCGGTGGCACAGGCTTCAGCCGGTGGGGGTTCGTCCCTGCAAAGACCAAAACCCACAGGCTGAAGAGTCTGTGTGACAACTTGATCTCGAATAGACCAGCGGCTAAAGCCGGATTGATGCCAAACACCTTACGGCACGGCTGAAGCCGTGCCCCACAAAGATTTGCAGTTGCCACACAGACTCTGAAGCGTGTGCCACTGAAACCTGATTCGGGGAACGCACATCCTGCCACAGTCGTGGTTGACTTCCTGCCTTGCTGCTCTTGTAATGGATAACGCGAAACTATGAATTCCCCTTGCAGATTCTGTTCGTGAGCGGCGCCGGGACAGCCGTCGCCAGCCGCTTCGCCTCGAAGCGCTCGTCGTTTCTGGTGGCCTCCGGAATTTTTCTGAGCCGCATCGCGGGACTGATTCGCGATCGCGTGTTCGCGCATTACTTTGGGAATTCCGACGCCGCGGACGCGTTCAAGGCGGCCTTCCGGATTCCCAACGCGTTGCAAAATTTGTTTGGCGAAGGAGTTCTTTCCGCTTCCTTTATTCCCGTATATGCCGCGCTGCTGGCGCGCGATGAGGATGAGGAGGCCCGCCGCACCGCAGGCGCCGTCGCGGCCTTGCTCGCGCTGAGCACCTCCCTCCTCGTATTATTCGGTGTTTTGGCAACCCCTTACTTGATCGATGCGATTGCGCCGGGATTCAGCGGCGAAAAACGGGAACTGACCATTCGGATTGTGCGTATCCTGTTTCCCGGCGCGGGGCTTTTCGTTTTTTCCGCGTGGTGCCTGGGCATTTTGAACAGCCACCGGCGATTTTTTCTTTCCTACACGGCGCCGGTGATTTGGAACGCGGCGATGATCGCCACGCTGTGGGGATTTGGCGCGCGATACGCGCAGTTTCCGCTCGCCATTATTCTGTCGTGGGGATCGGTCGTGGGCGCGGCGCTGATGGTGGTGATCCAGCTGCCTGTAGTAATGGGATTGTTGCGCGGACTGCATCTTTCCTTCGCGTTTCACCTCGAGAATGTCCGGACGGTAATCCGTAATTTTTTTCCGGTCTTTATCAGCCGGGGAGTGGTGCAGATCAGCGCCTACGTGGATGCGCTGCTTGCTAGCTTGCTGCCGACGGGGGCAGTCGCGGCGCTGGCTTACGCGCAGACGCTATACACGCTTCCGGTGAGCCTGTTCGGGATGTCGGTGTCGGCGGCGGAGCTGCCGGCCATGTCCGGCGCGGTGGGTGCGGAGTCTGAAGTCGGCGAAGTGCTGCGCGCGCGGCTCAATGCGGGTCTGCGGCAAATTGCATTTTTCGTGATTCCATCGGTTGCGGCGTTTCTGGTGTTGGGCGACGTGATTGTGGCTGCAATCTACCAGTCCGGCCGCTTCACGCACGCGGACGCAAACTATGTTTGGGGAATTTTGGCGGGATCGACGGTGGGGCTCCTGGCATCGACTCTCGGACGGCTCTATTCGTCAACTTATTATGCGTTGAAAGATACGCGCACGCCCCTGAACTTCGCGATCATCCGCGTGGTTTTAACGACGATTCTCGGATATCTCTCGGCGATTCCGCTGCCGCACGTTTTGGGAATTGATTCGCGATGGGGTGTTGCCGGTCTTACGATTTCAGCGGGGATTTCTTCGTGGATTGAGTTCACGCTGCTGCGGCGCACGTTGAATCGGAGAATCGGCGCGACGGGCCTTTCTCCGGCGTATCTTGCCAAGGGTTGGTTTGCTGCGCTGGTGGCCGCGGGGATCGGCCGCGCAATTTTACTTGCGGTTGGTCATCGCAATCCGATCCTCGTTGCTATCGTGGTCCTCGGCCCTTATGGCATTGCTTATTTTGCGGGAGCCGCAGCGCTCGGCCTTCCCGAGGTTCGCGCCATTCTTGGATTGTTCTCCCGGATGCGTGCCCGGTCTTAACAGCCATTTTTCACAAATGATGCTGGGGGGCACTTTGGGTTGCGCGTCACCCATGCCGATACGGTAGCCGGATTCGGGGGTTGGTGGCGGAGGCTTCAGCCGGTGGGGTTTGGTCCTTGCAAGGACTAACCCCCACAGGCTGAAGCCTCCGCCACTTAAAGCTCGGAATTTACCTGGCTGATTTTTCTTGAGTTGCCGCTGCTTCCGCCGGTTTCCGCGCAGGTGAATCCGGCGGGGCTGCGCGCAGATATTGAGCGGGCCAGCTTATTTTTTGTTTCAATTCGCGCGCGGCTCGCAGAGGCCAGTAAGGATCGCGCAGGAATTCGCGCGCCATGCAAACCAGGTCGGCTTGATTTTTGGCGATGATGTCGGCGACCTGTTCCTTCGTTTCGATCAAGCCGACTGCGGCGGTCAGAATGTTGGCGTCGCGGCGGATGCGCTCGGCGAACGGAACCTGAAAGCCAGGGCCGGCGATGATTTTCTGATCCACGGCGAGTCCCGCGGAGGAGCAATCCACCAGGTCCACGCCCATAGTTTTGAGCTGCTTGGCCAATTCCACGGCCTGATCCAGGTCCCAGCCGCCTTCCTTCCAATCCGTGGCCGAGATTCGAATGAAAAGCGGAAGATTTTCAGGCCAGACTTTGCGGACCGCGGAGACGATTTCCCGGCCTATCCGGGTGCGGTTTTCGAACGAACCGCCGTACTCGTCCGTCCGGAAATTGCTGAGCGGGGAATAGAATTCGTGAGCCAGGTAGCCGTGCGCGGAATGAATCTCCAGGACTTGAAAACCGGCTTCCAGGGCTCGGCGCGCGGCCTGCGCAAAGGCGTCCACGACGCCTCGAATCTCTTCTTTCGTCATGGCCCGGGGCATGGGATAGGTTTCCGAGAATGCCACAGCGCTTGGCGCTATGGGCACCCATCCCCCCTCCTCCAGCGGAATCTTGCTGGAGCCTTCCCAGGGCCTCTGCGTGCTGCCTTTGCGTCCTGCATGGGCGAGCTGCATTCCGGGCACAGTCCCTTGACTCTTCAGGAATCGAACGATGCGTGAGAGATACTCGACGTGCGCGTCCTTCCAAAGTCCGAGGTCCTCGGGGCTGATGCGGCCTTCCGGCGTCACGGCGGTTGCTTCCGTAAAGACTATGCCGGCGCCGCCGATGGCGCGGCTGCCCAAGTGCACTAAATGCCAATCGCTCGCGAAACCATCCTGGCTGGAATACTGGCACATCGGGGAAACGACAATGCGATTTTGTAACGTGACTCCGCGAATCGATAGGGGGTCAAATAAATGGGCCATGTTCTCCTCTTGAGAATTTGGGTATCGTACGAATCGCTCTGCACTCGGGTGTCTTCATCCGGTACCGCAACTCGCGATATTGGATGATCCTCAAGCCCGGTCCGGTGCAGCGGGATATTGTACAGTCTGTCAGCGCTCATTGCCTGAAATTCGTGGGGCCTGGGCGAAAGTTGTTTTCTGAAAGGGCCTGTTGCGCTAAAGGTTTTGGTAGCGCCGGCGTCCCGCCGGCTCTGTGCTTTTTTTAAAACGCGAAAACTGCCGGTAAGATGCGGGCGCTACAAAGGCACGGAATTTCGCGCCCTGAGTAAATCATGAAAACGGAAACATTTATTCGCCGTTCTCGAATTAGCGCTCCTGCCGGCGACGTGTATGCGTGGCACGCTTTGCCGGGGGCGCTCGAGCGGCTCACGCCGCCCGGGGAACACGTGAAAGTAATTGAAAAAGCCGGCGGAATCGAACGGGGAGCGCGCGTTGTGCTGCAATTTGGGCGATGGCCATTCCGGCGCCGCTGGGTTGCGGAACATCAGGACTTCGAAGAAGGCCGTTACTTTTCCGATGTTCAGGTTTCGGGGCCGTTTGCGTACTGGAAGCATACGCACACATTTGAACCGGACGGACCGTCCGCATGTATTCTTGAAGACCGCGTGGAATATGCCCTTCCGTTCGGCATTCTGGGGCGACGGCTTGCCGGGTGGTATGTGCGCCGAAAGCTGTTGAAGCTTTTTGCATATCGGCACGAAGTTACGGCCCGCGAGGTAAAGATGCGTGGCAACTAGTGGCGCGGGCTTCAGACTGTTGGTTTCGTCCTTGCAAGGACCAAACCCCACAGGCTGAAGCATGTGCCACTAGGTGCGCTTCAATCGGTTTCTTGCGTGACGATGTGCACATCTGCTGCGGGGGCGTCGCGCAAAAAGCGGTGGATGGCAGTCATGTACAAATATTTCCTCCACCCTTCAACCGCGGAACGGCCGAAAATCACCTGGGTCACGTGTTTTTCGCGAACAAACGCCGCCGTGGCGGAAGACACATCCTTGCCTGTCAATTTCACGACCTTGGCGCCCAGGCTTTCCGAAAATTGAATGTTGGCGTTGAGCGAATTTTTATCCTGCTCGGACGTATCGTGGCCGATGTCCACATAGATGGCATACAGCTCGGCGTCCATGCGGCGCGCCATGCGGGAGGCGCGCGCGATCAAATATTGCGCCCGGGGATTCGAGCTAAAGCAAACCGCAATTCGCTCCCGCACCGGCCACGGGTCATGGATTTCTTTCTGATCCATGTAGGTTTCCAGGCTGCGGTCGACCTGTTCGGCCACCTGGCGCAGAGCCAACTCGCGAAGGGCGATGAGATTTCCTCTGCGGAAAAAATTTTTCAGCGCCTGGTCCACTTTTTCGGTGTGGTAGACCTCACCGCGCCTCATGCGGTTCTGCAGGGCTTCCGGCGTCAAGTCGACCATGACGATTTCATTGGCGTGTTCCATCACCCAATCCGGCACCGTTTCGCGGATTTTGATCCCGGTGATGGCGCCTACGGTGGGGGCGATGCTTTCGAGGTGCTGCACGTTGACCGTCGAGAGCACTTCCATTTTCGCTTCGACCAGATCTAGCACGTCTTCATACCGCTTGCGGTGTTTGCTTCCCGGTATATTGGTGTGCGCCAGTTCGTCGACGAGAACGACCCGGGGATTTCTGGCCTTGATGGCTTCGGGGTCCATCTCCTCGAAGATCGTGCCCTTGTATTCGATTTTTCGGCGCGGCACTTGTTCGAGCTGGGAGGCCAGCCCGGCGATGCCCTTTCTTCCGTGGGTTTCCACGAAGCCAATGACCACGTCTTCTCCGCGGCTGCGCCTCCGGATGGCTTCGCTCAACATGCTGTAAGTCTTGCCCACCCCCGGGGCATAGCCCAGGAAGAGCTTCAGGATTCCCTCGGTGCGCTCCTTGGGGGAGACCTCTTCCAGCCACTGTTCCGGTGTTTTTGTCACGCTAGATATTCTCGTTCATTCCGCCCCGGAAATGCTAGGCTAGAATCGGACTGTGACTAAAAATCTGCCCACGACCATCGCTCGATATGCCGCTGCGCTGGCTGCCGTCCTGGCCATCACCTATTTTTACCAGCACACGCACCGATTTAATGCGACCACCATCGCATTCACGTATTTGCTTGCCATCCTCGGAGTTTCCGCAGTTTGGGGACTTGGGATTTCCGTGTTTATGTCGCTATCTGCGACGCTGGCCTACAATTATTTTTTCCTGCCTCCCGTTGGGACTCTGACCATCGCAGACCCTCAAAACTGGGTCGCGCTTTTCACATTTCTGGCCACTTCGATTCTTGCGAGCGACCTCTCTTCGCGGGCGCGCAACCAGGCCGCGGAGGCGAACCGCCGGCGCCATGAAGTGGAGCGCCTGTATAAATTCAGCCAACGCCTGCTGAGCGCCGGAAATCCCATCGAATTGCTGAACGCCATTCCCCGCCAGATCGTGGAGTCGTTCGAGGTGGGTGCAGCGGCGCTGTTCCTTGTGGAAAAGCAGAAAGTGTACCGCTCCGGAATGAACCTGCCGCAGCTCGACGCGGCCTTTTTGAAAGCCGTTGTCGCGCGCGAAGAGTTGCAGATCGATGCCGAGCACAGCGTCTGTTTTGCTCCGCTGCGACTCGGCTCGCGGATTCTTGGCAGCATGGGAATTTCCGGACCTGTCTTGTCGCGGGAATCTCTGGAGGCCATGGGCACGCTGATCGCCGTTGCCATCGAGCGGGCCCACGCCATCGAAATGGTAGGGAAGACGGAGGCGGCCCGCGAGGGCGAACGGCTGAAGTCGGCCCTGCTGGACGCGATCACTCACGATTTCCGAACGCCGCTCACGTCCATGAAGGCTTCGGTAACCACGCTGCTTTCCCCGGCAAAACTTGACGGCGGCCAGCGGGACGAACTGCTCCATATCATCGATGAGGAATGCGACCGGCTGAACCGCCTGGTAGGGGAAGCCGCGGAGATGGCGCGTCTGGAAGCCGGCGAGGTCAAACTTCAGCTGGAAGCCGTTCGGGCGGAGGATTTGATTTCCGGCGCGCTGGAAGTTTGTAGGGGCGTCCTGGGGACCCGGCCGATCCGCATAGAATTAAAAAATCCGGACCTGCAAGTGCGCGCGGACGTGGCGCGCGCAAAAGAAGTGCTCGTCCATTTAATCCAGAATGCAAATCTATATTCCTCTCCGGACCACCCCATCACGATGAGCGCGGAAGAAAAAGATGAATTCGTTCAGTTCAGCGTGGCCGACCAGGGGCCGGGGATCAGCGAGGCGGAACTCGGGCTCATCTTCGATAAATTTTATCGCGGCACCGACCAACGCTATCGCGTGCAGGGAACGGGGATGGGTCTGCCCATCGCAAAAGCGATCGTCGAGGCTCACGGAGGAACGATCGGGGTGATCAGCCAGGTGGAACACGGATCTGTATTTTCTTTTACTTTGCCGATTCTTCGGAGGACAACGGAACAAAAATGAGCACACCCACGATCTTGGTTGTGGACGACGAACCGCAGATTCGCCGTGTGATGCGGACGACGCTGTCGAGCAACGGCTATACCGTGCTGGAAGCGCGAAGCGGGGAGGAAGCGCTTGAAACTTTGCGGAAGGAGCGGCCCGAACTGGTCCTGCTGGACGTGAATATGCCGGGCAAAAGCGGCCTCGAAACTTGCCGGGAAATTCGCGACCAATCCGACGTCGCCATCATCATGCTGACCGTCAGGAATACGGAGCATGACAAAGTGCTCGCGCTCGACGCGGGGGCCGATGACTACGTCGTGAAGCCTTTCGGCATGGAAGAGTTGCTCGCGCGCATACGCGCAGCCCTGCGGCGCACCGCTTCGGCTGAGCCTGTCCCCACGTACGTTTCGAGCGATCTGGAGATTGATTTCGAACGGAGAAAACTGCTGGTCCAAGGCCGGCCGGTGCGGCTGACGCCGAAGGAATTTGAGCTTCTTCGCCACCTGGTGGCCAGCCAGGGCAAGCCTCTGGAGCACCGGCGCCTCTTGCAGGCCGTCTGGGGGCCGGACTACGGCGACGAGACGGAGTACCTGCGCGTGTTCATCAACCAGTTGCGGAAGAAGATCGAGCCGGACCCCGCCCACCCGAAGTACATCCACACGGATCCGTGGGTGGGCTACCGGTTTGAGCCTGCCGGCCCCGCTGCCAGCAAACCGAAGAAGAGCAAGTAGGACGGGCTGCAGCCTGTCTGGTTTTGAATTTTGTCGAGCTGGCAGAGTTCAAAAAAAAGAGGACAGGCTGAAGCCCGCCCTACTTTTTCATCGGATGCGTCGTATCCAAATCCAAATTCAATTCCAGCACGTTGACGCGGGGCTCGCCGAGGAATCCCAGCTGACGCCCTTCCGTGTGATTGGCGACAAGGGCACTGACGTCGGCTTCACTTATGCCGCGCTCGCGAGCGATACGCGGAACCTGGAAGGCAGCGGCTTCCGGAGAAATGTGCGGGTCCAGCCCCGAACCGGAAGTCGTGACCAGGTCCATCGGAACAGGAGTACCCGGATTTTCGGCCTGGGCCTTCTGAATGTCCCCGTTCATTCGATCTATCAACATCTTATTCGTAGGTCCGAGATTCGAGCCGCCCGAGTTGCCGGCGTCGTAGCCGGTGCCAGCCGCGGAAGGACGCGAACGAAAATATCCGGGCGAGGAAAACGGCTGGCCGATGAGGCGGGATCCGATGAGTGTGCCGTTGGAGGTGATCATGCTGCCGTTCGCTTGCCTCGGAAAGATCAGCTGCGCCAAACCCGTGACCACGAACGGGTAGATGATGCCGAGCAATACTGTCGTCACTACGGTCATCAGAATGGAAGTTACCAAGTGCTTTTTCATAGCGGATTCCTCACTTCGGTCCTCAGGCCCACCCAATCGTGGTGATGATCATGTCGATCAGCTTGATCCCTATGAAGGGCGCAATGATGCCGCCTACACCGTAGACCAGCAGATTCCATCGCAGCAGCGCCGAGGCGCCCACGGGACGATATTGCACGCCGCGCAGTGCCAGCGGCACCAAAGCAACGATAATCAGGGCGTTGAAAATGACTGCAGACAAGATTGCCGATTCCGGAGTCTTCAGCTGCATGATGTTCAGCGCCTCGAGCACCGGGAAGGCTCCCGCGAACATCGCGGGTATGATTGCGAAATATTTGGCTACGTCGTTGGCCACGGAAAAGGTGGTCAGCGCGCCGCGAGTGATCAGCATTTGCTTGCCGATTTCCACCACTTCGATCAGCTTGGTCGGATTGGAATCGAGGTCGACCATGTTGCCCGCTTCCTTAGCCGCTTGCGTGCCTGCGTTCATCGCCAGGCCTACATCCGCCTGAGCCAGCGCGGGCGCGTCATTGGTGCCGTCCCCGGTCATGGCCACCAATTTGCCTTTGGCCTGTTCTTTGCGGATCAGAGCCAGCTTGTCTTCGGGTTTGGCCTCGGCCAGAAAATCGTCGACTCCGGCTTCCTGTGCAATGGCTGCCGCGGTGAGACGGTTGTCCCCCGTGATCATCACTGTGCGAATTCCCATGGCGCGGAGGTGATCGAAACGCTCGCGCATGCCGCCCTTGACGATGTCCTTGAGGCGCACGGTGCCCAGCACGCGGTTGTCGGCGGCGACCAGTAACGGAGTCGCCCCGGAGCTGGCAACTGCCTGCACGACCTCATCCACGTTCGTTGGCACCGTGCCGCCCTTCTCCATCACATATTTCTTGATCGAATCTGGAGCGCCCTTGCGGATGGCGCGGCCATCGAAATCAACCCCGGACATACGCGTCTGCGCGGTAAACGGAATGAATGTGGCATCCATGGAGGAAAGAGGCCGCCCGCGCAATCCGTATTTTTCCTTTGCCAGCACGACGATCGAGCGCCCTTCGGGGGTTTCGTCAGCCAGTGAGGCGAGTTGCGCCGCGTCGGCCAGTTCTGCGTCGGTCACGCCGGGAGCGGCGATCAATTCCGTGGCTTGCCGATTGCCGAGCGTGATCGTTCCGGTTTTGTCGAGCAGCAGAGTGTCCACGTCGCCCGCGGCTTCCACGGCGCGGCCTGACATGGCCATGACGTTTCGCTGGATGACGCGGTCAATTCCGGCAATGCCGATGGCGGAGAGGAGTCCGCCGATCGTCGTCGGAATCAGACACACCAGCAAGGACCACAGCACGAAGGCGCTTTGCGGCGCGCCTGAATAAATGGCCATGGGCTGCAGCGTGGCCACTGCCAGCAGGAAGATAATCGTGAGTCCTGCCAGCAGAATGTTCAGCGCGATTTCGTTGGGTGTCTTCTGGCGCGATGCTCCCTCGACCATTTTGATCATACGGTCGAGAAAGGTCTCGCCGGGATTCGATGTGATGCGGACTTTGATTTCGTCGGAGAGCACGCGCGTGCCGCCGGTGACCGCCGAGCGGTCGCCGCCCGATTCGCGAATGACCGGCGCGGATTCGCCGGTGATGGCGGATTCGTCCACCGAGGCCACGCCTTCGATGACTTCGCCGTCTCCCGGAATAAATTGCCCCGCAGTGACCACGACCACGTCGCCCGAGCGCAAATTCGACCCGGGCATTTCCACCGTGCATCCATCGGGTTTCAATTTATAGGCGATGGTTTCCGTGCGAGCCTTGCGCAGCGTGTCCGCTTGCGCTTTGCCGCGCCCTTCGGCCATGGCTTCGGCGAAATTGGCGAAAAGCACCGTGAACCACAGCCAGATCGTAATTTGAAACTCAAATCCAAACCCGTGCGTGTGGTGCAGAACGTGGCTCACCAGCTCCACGGTAAGCAGAGCGGCGCCAATCTCGACGACGAACATGACCGGATTCTTCATCAGCGTGCGAGGATTCAGCTTTACGAACGAATCCCACGTTGCCCGGCGGGCAATTGCGCCGTCCCAGATCGACTTGCCTTTCCTCGCTTGGGCTTTCATGTCTTCTTATTTTCCTTAAAAAGTCTTTCCCGCATACATCAGCAGGTGCTCGAGGATCGGGCCCAGGCTGAGTGCGGGGAAAAAGGTGAGAGCGCCAACAATCAAAATCACGGAGATCAACAGGCCGGTGAACAGCGGTGTCGTCACCGGAAATGTGCCGGAGGATTCCGGGACATGTTTTTTGCGCACCAGGCTGCCGGCAATCGCCAGCACAGGAATCACCATGAAGAACCGGCCGAATAGCATGGTCGAGGCGATGCTGGTGTTGTACCAAAGAGTATTGGCGCTGAGGCCGGCGAAGGCCGAGCCGTTGTTGGCGCCGGCTTCCGCATAGGCATAGAAGATTTCCGACAATCCGTGCGGGCCCGCGTTCGTGAGAGCCGATAAGCCAAATTTCGAGATCACCGCGATGCCGGTATACACGAGTACGAACAGCGGATAGATCAGCACGGTCAACATGGCCATTTTTACGTCGAAGGCTTCGATCTTTTTGCCCAGATATTCCGGCGTTCGACCCACCATCAGCCCCGCGATAAACACGGACAGGATAATGAAGACAATCGTTCCGTAAAGGCCGGAGCCGACTCCCCCGAACACGACTTCGCCCAGCAGCATATTGATGAGCGGAATCATCCCGCCCAGAGGCGTGAAGGAATCGTGCATGGAATTGACCGCGCCGCAGCTTGTGTCCGTGGTCACCACGGCCCACAGCGCGGAGTTGGCAATGCCGAAGCGGACTTCCTTGCCTTCCATGTTTCCCGCCGGCTGCACATGGTTGGCCGAGGTTTGTACGAGCGGATTTCCGCGGGCCTCGGCCGAATACGCCGCCATGACTCCCACCAGAAACAAAATCGCCATGGCGCACCACACCGCCCAACCGTGGCGGGGCGATCCCGTCATTTGTCCCAACGTGTAGGTCAACGCCGATCCGATTGCGAAAATCAAAACCAGCTCGAAGAAGTTCGTGAGGGGCGTGGGGTTTTCATACGGATGAGCGCTGTTGGCGTTGAAAAAACCGCCGCCGTTGGTTCCCAGCTCCTTGATCATTTCCTGCGAGGCGGTGGGGCCGAGCGCGATGGTTTGTTCCTTTATAATTTGTGTTGTGGACTTTCCGGCGGAGTCGGTGGTCTGCACGGTTTGCGGATCCACAAGCTCGGCGGTCGCGTAGGGCCTGAAGTTTTGCGGCACGCCCTGCCAGACGAGCAACATGGCGCCCAAAATACAAATCGGCATCAACACCCAGAACGTGGCTCGCGTCATATCCACCCAGAAGTTGCCGAGCGTATCCTGCTCGCGCCGCGCGATCCCGCGGACAATGGCGATGGCCAGAGCGATTCCCACCGCCGCGGAAATAAAATTGTGGTACGCGAGTCCCGCCATCTGCGTCAGGTAGGACATGGTTGTTTCCGGTGTGTACGCCTGCCAGTTTGTGTTGGTTGTAAAGGACGCGGCAGTGTTGAAGGCCAAGTCCGGGGCTACACCCGGAAGATGTTGCGGGTTCAGTATCTTCAGGTGACCTTGTGTGCGCTGCAGGACGTACAGCACGAACATGGTTACGCCGCTGAACATCACCATCGCGCCGGCGTATTCGGTCCAGCGCATCTCTTTGGTTTCATCGACGCCCGTCAGGCGGTAGACCAGCTTTTCGATGGGGCGCATGATCGGATCGAGAAAAGTTTTATCCCGATTGAAAACACGCGTCATGAACGAGCCCAGCGGTTTTGTGAGCGCCAGCACAACCAGCAGAAAGAGCAGGATTTGGAACCAGCCGTTGTTTGTCATGGTCAGAATTTTTCCGGACGCAGCATCGCGTACACAAGATAAACAAGCAAACCCGCACACACCGCCAGCGATACGACCGTATCAAACATTTTCCTTACCTCAATGCGTCGCAGAATTTCACGTACAGAACGGACAACACAAAAAAGACCAGTGTCGAGATGGCAAAAATCGTGTCCAGCATCGCCGCCCTTTCTTCCTAACTCCCGGAGCATCATATCTCGCAAGCCGGGCACATGCTTTGCTAATCCTGTGGACAAACCTCTGACTCCAGCCTTGGAAGCCCTTATGAGGCCACCTTGCGAGTCGGCTTGTCAATATATCGGTCTCTGCGCCGAAGCGAAATCACAGAAACGCCGCCCTGGGCAGAGTGAGAAATCGGATGGTTCACGACGACCACGTTAGCCCAGTCCCGCCGCCAATCTTCTGCCGCGTAGTTCCGGCCATTGCTGCTCGGCCTGTGCCCCTCTTTCCAGAAGTTGGCCAGCACGTACAGCAGAAAAACGACCCCCAAGCCACTCAAAATAAGAAAGATTGTCATGGCCATTGGACCCCCTTCCGGCGCTGCACGAGAACCTCATGAATCCGGCATCCCTTCCGTTCCCTGCCTGGGAACGCCCGAAATCGCGTAACACCAAGCAGTTGCATTTGGGCGCCGAATGTACCGTTTTGAGGCGTCTCACGCTGTGCGCGTCGTCGCACTTCACCTCTTACAGATCAACCTTTCAACTTCTACCTTCCTCTGAAATCATGCGTCTTCTGGAGTTAGGAAGTCGTGCACAGCCCATAAGGATTCTGTAAGACGGCGAAAAGTGCGGGTAAGGCCTCTTGTTCCAACCAGCTAGGGCCTCTACAATGGATGCTTCTTGTTTATGCCTTCTTCCCATCAAAGGCCCCATCTCGGACGCATCGCGGCATTTTTGTTTCTGGCGCTTCTGGCCCCGGCCGGCGCGCACTCGCAGGAGCGTGCGGACTGCCGGGCGTTCCGCAGCGCCATTCTTCAATCCTCGGTGCGCTATTGCGTTTATCTGCCGGCAAGTTATTCGGCCGCGGATGCGGAGACCAGAAAATACGCGGTGTTGTACCTGCTGCACGGACTCGGGGGGAACGAACAGTCGATTGCATTGGATGGGGAGTGGACTGCGTTGCAGGATTTGCGCCGCGAGAACAAGGCAGGCGAATTCCTGGTCGTGGCGCCGGATGGCTGGGACACGTTTTACATCGACTCACGGGACGGCAAGACTCCTTACAGTGATTTCTTTGTTCGCGAATTTGTTCCGTTCGTGGAGCGCACCTATCGGGTCCGGAGCGAGCGCGCCGCGCGCGGAATCACCGGTTTTTCGATGGGCGGATACGGAGCGCTGCGAATGGCGTTTGCGCATCCGGATCTGTTCGGTTCAGTCAGCGCCCATAGCGGGGCATTGATGCGAGCACCGCCTCAGGGAGTGAGCGCCGGCGCTTCGTCCGGCAATCTGGCGGCGCAGCTGCTCGCAAAAGTGTTTGGCAATCCGATCGATCGGAAATTCTGGGAGTTGAACAGCCCGTATGTGCTGGCGCGGAAAAATGCGGCCGCTCTTTTGAAAATGAAAATATACTTCGATTGCGGCACGGAAGACTCGTATGGCTTCTACCGCGGGGCGAGCGAACTGCACGAGACACTCGATTCCCTCAAAATTCCGCACGAGTTCCACCTCTACCCGGGAGGCCACAGCGTTTCCTACTTGCGGGCCCACCGCGATGCTTCCTTTGAGTTTCACTGGCGCGAATTCAGTTCGGCAAAATGAATCGAGAAAAAGCGGGGTCCTGCCCGGAGCGAGTTTCCGGCTCCGGTAGGATCACTGTGAGTCATGGTTCATGACAATTTTCTTGATCATCGAGATAGCGATAGGGTAGGATCACTCTCACGCGGTGAAGTCCTCCCCCTCCAGGATCCCGCGCAGAAGCCGTTCACAGGATGATTTTGGGCATCCTCCTTCTCTCAGGCCGCAGCGGGAAGCCTCGGTCGTTCAGACCTCACGGATATCTTCCGCGTTCGTAACGGGCGTCTGTTCCCGGCCCCGCTGACGACTGAATGGGAGGCGCCCGTGCGTACAATTATTGCAACAACGATCTTTGTCTTCGTTTTTGCGGCATTTTGCCCGCCGTTCGTGGCACAGACCGTTCCCCCTACTTTCCTGTTTTCGTTGGAAGGCAAAGGGACGCCGGCCGGCACGATTCACGTTTACAGCGTGAACTCCTCGACGGGCGCCATAACAGAAGTTGCCGGTTCGCCGTTCAATGCCGGGCTGATACCAGAGCAGCTTGTTGTCGATCCCACGGGAAGATTTGTATACGTCACGAACGAACAGTCCGAGGATATAACGGCGTTTTCAGTCGATGCCTCCACGGGCACGCTGACGGAGTTACCCGGATCGCCGTATTCGATTGGAACTCCGCCTAATACGTCCGCACCGGTCACTTCCGCCGTTGACCCGACCGGCCGGTTCTTCTATGTTTTTGCGACCAGCCGCATCAACGGCCTGACCGATGAACTCCTCTACGAATACACAATTGACAGTGTCACGGGAGTCTTGACTGCTGCGGCTTCATCCCCAACGATCTGGGAATCCGGGAACGGGATCCTCATCGCTTCGATTGCTTTTAATCCATCGGGCAGTTACGCGTATTTGGGTCAAGTACTGGGCGGCAATGCGGGAGAGCCGACCTTGATTTGCACTGTTGATTCCAGCAGCGGGGCGCTCACGAGAGTCGGGTCGACCCAGCCTGCAACTGCGGGGGAAGCGAGCCAAATTGCCGTATCTCCGGGCGGCAGTTTTCTTTATTCGGTTGATTCCATGTCGAATCAAGCCGATGTTTTTGCCATCAGTCCTGCGAGTGGGTCGCTCTCCGAAATTCCGGGATCACCATACGTGGTGCCAAACAATCCGTCTTCGCTGGTCGTGCATCCAACGGGGAATTTTCTATATGTTGTGAACAAAAATCAGTCCTACCAGTCGACCAATCCTCCAAGCCAATATGACGGAAGTATCTCCGCTTTTGCCGTTGCTTCCGGGACTGGGGGGCTCACGCAAGTAACCGGCTCGCCCTTTGTGGCGGGGATCAATCCCAGCTCCATAGTTGTCGACCCCACGGGCAATTTTGGCTATTCGACGTCGACCATGTATACGTCTGCCACGACTTCGTTCGCGCAAATTCTGGGTTTCTCCATCGACCCTTCTTCCGGGGTCCTCACGCCCTTGTCCTGGTCACCGTGGACGGATTCGACAGCATTTACCATTGGCTACCAGTTGGCGATCGCTTCCGGCCCGTCGACGACGGCGAATCCTGTGCCCATGATTTCTTCGCTTTCACCTCCTTCGACGGCCGCGAGCGACACCGCGTTCACTTTGCAAATCAATGGAGCTAATTTCGTGAGCGGATCCACGGTGTATTTTGGAGGGCAGGCACGGACCACGACGTTTGTAGGCTCGACGCAATTGAACGCCAGTATTCTCGCAAGCGATACTGACAACGACGGGACCGCGGTAATCTATGTGTTCAACCCTCTCCCCGGTGGGGGTGCTTCGACTTCAGTCGAATTTCCCGTGTTCGCTCTTTCACCGATAATTTCATCTCTCCAACCATCGAGCGTAGCCGCTGCCGGAACCTCCTTCGTTTTGTCCGTAAACGGCTCAAACTTCGTGACCAGTTCCGTCGTGAATTTCAACGGCACTCCCCAGACAACCTCGTACCAAGGTCCATCACTACTCACAACAGAGATATTAAGCGATGAAATTGCATCGCCCGGAACTGCCAGTATCACGGTGACGACCCCAACGAACGGCGTCCCCGGCGGCGGGACTTCCAACGCGGCTACGCTCACGATTACCCCGGCCAACGCTCATCCCGCGATTACAACCATTTCTCCGGCCAGCGCGACTGCGGGAGGGCCGGCATTCACTCTCACCGTGAATGGAAGCGGCTTTGTGCAGGGTTCACAAGCCAATTTCAATTTGAACAATGTGCCTACCACTTTCGTCAACTCCACGCAACTTACAGCTGCCATTCCGGCGAGCGCGATTGCCATCCCAGGTAACCCCTACGTGATAGTGACGAACCCGGACGGCTTCGTCTCTCCGTCGGTGACGCTTCCAGTCAACAATCCGCAGCCTGCAGGAATTTCCGTTTTTCCGCCGAGTCTCCCCGCAGGCAGCAACGCGCTCAAGTTGAATGTCACCGGCACGGGCTTTACGCCAGAATCCGTTGTCCTTGTAAACGGCAGCTCGCGTATGACAACTTTTGAGAGTTCCACACTGCTGCACGCCACGTTGCAGCCAAGTGATCTTTCGCATGGAGGAACGCTGATCATCACGGTGATGAACCCGCCCCCTGGCGGCGGCTCGACGGCCGACATCAGTTTTCCAGTGTCGGACTACACAGTGACCCCGCCCAGTACTACTCCTCCAATCACGGCTGGGCAGACGGCGACTTTCGCTCTGGTCGTTTCGTCCATGGACGGCACGTTCTCCAATTCAGTCACGTTTGGCGTTTCCCAATCAACTTCCTTGCCTGCAGGCACGACGATTTCCTTTGCGCCATCTGCGACCATCACTCCGGGCGCTACTCCGCAAACTGTCACCCTTTCAATCACGACAATGCCGCATACGGCTGCGTCTAGGATGAATTTTCCGAGTGGGTCCTCCCCGGTATTACGGTTACTTTGCATGGCGGGCTTGGTATTAAACCTGGTGGTGCTATGGCTCAGAGTATGCGCAGGGCGTATGCAGCCCCTCGCGCCGGGAATACTATTCGCGTTGCTCGTGGCAGCCGCAAGCCTAGTTGCTTGCGGTGCGGTGGGGACTGGACCATCTTCCTCACCGCAGATGAACCCTTCGAGTGGTACTCCGGCGGGGACATACCCAATAATTGTTACGGCAACTTCTGGAGGGGTCTCGCACTCCGCGACCGTCACACTTACGGTTATGTGATAATTGTCTCTGTGCTTCTTCCAAGGCTGATGGATTTTCCGAGGGGCGCGTGTGGGATCGGCCGTTCGTGTCGTATCTGGCGCGCGACGGGAGTTTGCGTCCGTTTGCTGCTGGTGGGACTGCTCCTCGCCGGAGGATCGGGCGGGGGCACCGCGGTCCGCGCCCAGGAGGCGCCGCCAAATCCTCAGCCGCCGGCAGCCCCTGCCGACTTGCCCGGAGAGGTCGTGCAGAACCCTACGGGACCGTGTGTCCAGCCGCCACCGATGGTCCAATTGCAGGACTACAATGGGCCGTTTCACAAAGTGATCGGCACATTCACTCAAAAACTCGACCGGCTGTCTGTCCGTGATCCGCACTACAAACCGGGCGTGGTCCTCTGCTCGCTTGAAATCAAGGACAAATTCTTTTTGTTCCTTCGTGATTCCGTCGATCCCGAAACTTTTTTGAGTGCTGGATTCGACGCGGGCATTTCACAGGCGGAAAATGACGACCCATCGTTTGGCCAAGGAGGGAAGGGATATGCCAAACGATATGGCGCCGGTTATACCGATGAAGTCCAATTCCGATTTTTCAAGGAATTCACTTATCCGACTATTTTTTCAGAAGACCCGCGCTACTACCGGATGGGCCAGGGCGCGAAGGGGCGGCGTTTCATGCACGCCGTGGCGCATGCTGTCGTTGCGTACAACGACAACGGCAGGCCCATCTTTAATTATTCAGAATGGCTGGGAGAAATCAGCGGAACATCGCTCAGCAATCTGTATCATCCGGGGGCGCAGCACGGCTTTGCGCCCGCGGCTCGGAGCGTTGCTGTCGATGTGGCTTTGGACATCGGATATGACGAGCTGCGCGAATTTTGGCCGGAAGTTGCGCGGAAGCTCCGGCTCCCCTTCCGCGATCAGAACGAGCCGCCGCCGAATGCGCTTCCTGCCGGGAGGTAGTGGGACGGGCTTCAGCCTGTGGAGGTTAGTCCTTGCTAGACCCAAACCCCACAGGCTGAAGCCTGTGCCACTTTAATTCAAGCGAGCTTGCCGACATGAGCTTCGAGCAGGTTCCAGGCGCGCTCTCCAATCGTCTCTTTCCAACGGGAGTAATAGCTCGCCAGCTGCGGCCGGAATGAGGAAGTGTCGGCTTCGTTGAAGGTCATGCCCTGCGTGGCCAGCTTGGTGCGCAGGTCGGTATTAAGGGCGCTCAGTTCTTCACGCTGAAGGCGGACGAATTTGACGGTGTTGCGCTGTATGATCGCCTGCACGTCGGAGGGGAAGCGCTGCCACAGTTTCCAGTTCGCGAGCAGATTGAATCCGGACCAGCCGTGATTGGTCATGCTCACGTATTTCTGGACTTCGTAAAGTTTTAATAATTCCGCGACGGCCAGCGGGTTGGTCTGAGCCTCGGCAGCGCCGCTTTTCAGTGTTTCGTACAGCTTGTTGAAATTGGCGACGACGGGCGAAGCGCCCATGGCTTTCCAGGCTTCCACGTAGATGGGAGCGTCCGGAGTGCGAATTTTCAGCCCTTGCAAATCTTCCACCGCGCGGATCGGCTTGCTCGAGCAGGTAATCTGGTGGAACCCGTTGTCGAAACACCCTTTCGGGACAGCGTAGATGCCTTTGGCCTTCATCTCCTCCCCCAAATAATCGCCCAGATCGCCGTCCAGCGAGTCAAACACCTGGGCCGGCGTGCGAAAAGCGAAAAGAAGTCCTTGAGCGTTCGACGCCGGTACGAGATTTCCTATGGAGCCGCCATTTAACGTGAAGAAGTCCAATTCGCCGCTGACCACCATGTTGAGCGCGGCCGGGTCTCCTCCCGCGATCTTGTTGTTGTCCGGAAAAGTCTGAACCTGCAAGCGTCCGTTGGTTTCGGTTTTTACGGTGTCCCACATCTGGGTGAGCCATTTATCCAGTGGGCTGCCGGGCGGCTGGTTATGGAATTGGCGCAACTCAAACTCCGCGGCGCGAGCGCGGCGGCTGAGGAGCAGTATTCCGCTCGTGGCCATCAGGCCAAATGTGAATTTTCTTCGTGAGACCATGTGAGGCATAAATTTCTCCTGGCTGCGGTAAGGTGATTCCGCTAAAGAGCGCGTGGCGACTCGAATTTCAATCGCATTTGTAGCGCCCGGCTTCAGGCGGGCATGGTAGATTCAAGTGGATGCCCGCCTGAAGGCTGGAGCTACATGGCCTGGCTTTTGTCTGTCACACACGCTCTCCGGGCTAACCCATCTGGTTCAGCGATCGGCCGAAATAAAAGCTTCGGGCGGTTTGGTCGTCCCATCCGACGTTGCAGTGGGGGATCGACCATTTCTGGACTTTCGTGGGCTCGGTTACCGGCTTGCCTAGCGCGGGGCAAGACAGGCAATAACTTCCTTCGTGCGTCCCGATCCAGACCAGGTTGCGATCGAACTCGACGAAAACATTTTCCGTCGTACCGCGCCACCAGGAATCATAGTTATTGATTTCACCCTCGAGAGGCGGTACGAACCACGCCACTTCTTTCGGCTCTGTGGGATTGGAGATATCGAAAACGCGTACGCCCGCATTGAACCAGGCAATCACGATGATCGCGGGGTTGGAGGTGCCGGGCGCGAGCCAACATTGGGTGTTGTGCGAGCCAAAACGTCCGCGCGCGAAGCAGAAGTCGGTGTAAGGAGCGTCGGGAGGCGCGGCCGGGCGAGGGAAGAAGCCGACGATCTTCGGATTTTTCGGGTCTTTCACGTCCATCATGTAGGGCGTGTGGTAATTCTCCCGGCAGTCTGCTTCCAGCGCTTCGTGCACGGCGACGACTTTGTTCATGAGCCGCGGATGGGCCGCGTCCGCGATCACCGGATAGCAGGTGTGGAACGGAATGGTGCCGAACGTGTCAAATTCATATTGCATGTGGCCATAAGGTTTGGGGTGTTTTATGTCGGACAAGTCCATGGCATAAAACCCGAAGGCGCCAAATCCGCCGTAGCCGACTGTGCCGCCATCTTCGACGCGTTTGGGCACGCTGATGGCGCCGTGATTTCCGGTCCAGGAGGTGTGGTCTCCGGCGAAGCGATATTTCTTGTATTCTCCTTCCTCGCCTAATTTTTGTCCGGGAACCCACCACCTGGAAACTTCCTGTACGTTCGAGGGATCGGACATATCCACGATCATGAGCGCGTTGCTGTAGGGGCGCTGGTGGTTCTCCAGGCGCAGCGTCTCGTCCCACCCGCAATCGAGATAGGCGTACTTTCCGCCGTCGTAAAAATTGTGATGCGTGCCGTTGCCTTTTTCTCCGGTGTTGTATTCCTGGAGCATATTGGGTTTGGTGGGATCGGTGATGTCGTAGTTTCGGATTCCGCGGAGCCCTTTATAGGCGAGAACTTTGTCTCGCAATTCCTTGTCATACTGGCCGAGCGGATATTGAATATTCGCGCTGGTAAGCGGCTGCGCCGCGGTGCACATCATGATCCACTTCTTGAGCTTGGTGTTGTACACGACCGCGCCGCCGCCTTGAATCACACGCTTCTTGTTTAGAGCGACTGGATTTTTGGCCTCGCTGACGTCGATAAAATCTCCAGCGGCGGGCAATAGTCGCTGCTTGCCTTTGGCCCACATGGCCATGAGCGGTTCTCCGCCGCTGATGCCTGCGCCGGGCAAGTGGGAAATGACTTCCATGTTGTGGATATATTGTTTTTTATCGAGGAACGTCAGCGAGCCTAAAGGGAGGGGAATTTCCGGCGGGGTATTGGATGTGTAAAGCCCTTGCACCTGTGCGCGTGAATTCGTAGCGCCCACAAATCCCGCTGCAGCCGCGCCCACCGCCGCGCCGATGGCGCTCTTGAGAAGCGATCTCCGGCTGAATTCCTTACCCGTTCCCGCGAGTTGTTCAGCGTTGTTCTTTGGCGAGGCGGAAGGATTACGAATTTTCGACATGGATCTCCTTTGCCCGCTGCCTATATTTGTGGGGCGCAACGAAACATCATTCAGGCGCAGGCATCGATATGAGTGCACGCAGGCGCGCCCGCATTCCGCGCATCATACTCCAATATGTTGCGGGTGATGCATCTGAAAAACCGAGGGCTGGACGGAACGCTGCGAATCGCGGCCAGCCCAACCGTCTCTTATGTCCCGATCCTACTTCCAGGCCTGATACACCGGCTTGGCGAGCAGGAACGCGGGATTGGCTCCCGGTCTCGGCGTGAACTTTTGAATGCGCCCAGAGTCCACTTCCGCAACGTAGAGATTGCCGTCCTGGTCCACGCTCAATCCGTGCACGCCCCAGAGGTAGCCAGGATAGTCGCCCATGCTTCCCCAGGTATAGAGCAGGTGGCCTTGCAAATCGTACTCGATCATTTTGTTGGTGGTGCGATCAAAGGTCCAGATTGTGTTTCCGGATCCGATGTAGAGCAAATGCAGACTGGAAGGAGGATTGTCAATCTTCCATTCGTAGAGATACTTGCCGTTTTCATCGAATACCTGGATGCGGTGATTATTGCGATCGTTCACGAAAACGTGGCGGGTCTTCTGGTCAATGGCGATGCCGTGCACGTTGCTGAAATAGCCGGGACGAGTTTCGAGTGGTTCGTTATCGCCTCCGCGCCGCGGACCGCCTTTGATGCCCCACTGCATCAGGAATTTTCCGTTCTTGTCGAACTTGGCCACGCGCGTTCCGGTATAGCCGTCGGAGACATAGAAGGTGCCATCCGGCAGCCAATCGAGGTAGGTAGGACGGTTGAAGTGAGTGGCATCTTCGCCGGGAATTTCCGGCGTTCCGATGGTTTGCAGGAGCTTGCTGCCGTCATGCGTGAATCGGTAGATGACTTGCATGTTGTCGTCCACCACCCACACGTTTTTTTCCGGATCGTAGGGGCTGATATAAACCGAGTGGGGACGGCGGAAGAGCTTGTCCCACTGCTTCCAGGTCTCGATGATGTTGCCGCTGCCGTCGTACACCACGAGGCAGTTCTCCCACCTGGCATCTTTCTCCAACTCGCGGTAGGGAGGGCCCTTGATTCCGAGGTCGGGGGCTTTTCCCTCCCAGGAAGTCAACCATTCCCGGGTGTCCTGATCCGTGCCACCTGTCCCGGGCAGCGAAGCGGTTGTGGCGTCGCGCCAGAAGCCTGCCACCGGGTAACTGATGCTGGGGCCCGCTTGCGGCAGCAGCATCGCCTTTGGCGGCGCCATCTTTGGCAATTCTCCACGGTAAAGGGCATAGATGCGATTGGGGCTTTCGGCGAAGACGCTTTCGCCCGCGCCGTAGGTCCACTTCTCATTTCCGGGGAGAGTGCTTACGTCCTTCGGCCAGTTCTTCACAACGTCGTAGGCGCCGGTCAGATCCTCGCCGCCTACGGCTCCCGGGACAGCGGCGAAACCGGTTCCAGGCTTGGCCTGTCCCTCGACTGGCGACAGCCTGCCGGAAATTCTGACTCCAACGGTTACGCCGATCGCCAACATCAACAACATCAAACCTGCTTTTCTCATGAAATTCCTCCGAAAAGACGGTCCATCTGAATCGGCAGCACAGGCAATTCTTTCTAATTGCCGATGGTTAAATCAACGTGGCGCGTCGCGGCCATGTCATTCTTCGCCGATTTGCAGTGCCGTAGGCGTGCCTGGGATAAGCGCGCAGCAGGGAGCCTATATATAAGGGTTCTCGCCAATTGGCAAGACGTTTGTTGAGGAGTGTGGGTTTCGTGTGAGCCAAATCCGGACTGTTCTGGGCTTGGCACATCGCCACAAATGCCGCCAAGCCATTCAACCTGTCGTACAATATCCTCTTGCGGTTGGAGAAGCGATCAAGCCAGCTGGCGGGATGGTATTCCATTCCCGTCACCGCCAAGGAGCCAGGATGAGCGTAACCGGCACAAGTGCTTCCATTCCTAAAGTCGCCACCCCGATGGAGATGCTTTGCATCAATACGATCCGCACACTTTCCATGGACGCCGTGCAGGCTGCTAATTCCGGGCATCCCGGCACGCCCATGGCGATGGCGCCGCTGGCTTACTGCTTGTGGCAGGAATTTCTGCGCTACGATCCAAGCGATCCGCTGTGGCCCGATCGCGACCGGTTCGTTCTCTCCGCGGGGCACGCTTCCATGCTGCTGTATTCGGTGCTGCATCTAGCGGGAGTCAAAGAGGCCAGAAAGAATCTCGAAATTCTCGACGGCCCTGCAGTCCGATTAGAGGACATCAAAACTTTTCGGCAACTTGGAAGCCGCTGCGCCGGTCATCCGGAATCGCATCTGACGACAGGCGTCGAGACAACGACGGGTCCGCTCGGCCAGGGCTATGCAAATAGCGTGGGGATGGCGCTGGCAGGTCAATGGCTCGCATCACGATATAATCAGCCCGGGTTTGAGGACATCTACAATTTCAACGTCTACGCGCTCGGCGGCGACGGCTGCATGATGGAGGGAATTTCCAGCGAGGCGGCTTCGCTCGCCGGGCACCTCAAGCTTTCCAATCTCTGCTGGATCTATGATAGCAACCGGATCACGATCGAAGGCGGCACGCCGCTGGCGTTCTCCGAAGACGTGGCTGCGCGATTCGCGGGCTACGGCTGGAATGTCGAGCACGTCACCGACGCGAACGATTTGAAAATGATTCGCGCCGGTTTCCGCGCATTCCTGGGGACGAGCGACCGGCCGACTCTCATCATCGTGAACAGCCACATCGGCTGGGGCTCGCCGCATAAGCAGGACACCAACGCCGCGCACGGCGAAGCGCTCGGCGATGAGGAAGTCAAGCTGACCAAGCGCGCCTATGGCTGGCCTGAGGACGCGAAATTTCTCATCCCTGACGGCGTGTACGAACATTTCCAGAAGGGAATTGGCGTTCGAGGCAAAACTGACCGCGATCATTGGATCGCGCGTTTCAGCGAGTACCGAGCGTCGTATCCTGAATTGGCCGACGAAATTTCTCTCATGGAGCATCGGGAGCTTCCGAATGGCTGGGACAAGGAATTGCCCTCCTTTCCTGCCGATGCGAAGGGGCTGGCCACGCGCGACTCCTCCGCCAAAGTCGAAAACGCAATCGCAAAAAATGTTCCCTGGCTGATTGGCGGTTCGGCCGATCTCGCGCCTTCGACAAAGACCTTGCTCACCTTCGAGCCGGCAACCGGGTTTCAACCCGGCAACTATTCGTTCCGGAATTTGCATTTCGGGATTCGCGAGCACGCGATGGCCGCGATCATTAATGGGATGAGCCTGACCAAAGTGCGTCCGTTCGGCGCCACATTTTTTGTATTCACCGATTACATGCGCGGCGGGTTGCGGTTAAGTGCGATCATGGGCATTCCGGTGATCTATGTCTTGACGCACGACTCGCTTGGCGTGGGCGAAGATGGGCCAACCCACCAGCCGATCGAGCACCTGGCGATTGCGCGCGCTACGCCCGGCCTGATCATCTTGCGTCCGGGGGATGCGAACGAAGTTGTCGAAGCATGGAAAGTGGTCATGCAACTTCAGCACGAGCCTGCGCTCCTGGTATTGACGCGCCAGGCGCTTCCCACGCTGGATCGCACGCGATACTCATCGGCTGCGGGACTGGCGCGCGGCGCATATGTACTCGCCGAAAATGCCGGAACGCGCCCCGACGTGCTGCTGCTGGCCACGGGCAGCGAAGTTTCGCTGTGCGTCGAGGCATTCGAGCAGCTTTCAAAAGAGGGGATCCAGGCACGCGTCGTCAGTATGCCGTCGTGGGAACTGTTCGAGAAGCAGGGGCAGGATTATCGCGACTCCGTTCTGCCGCCTGCGGTGAAGGGGCGCGTTTCCGTGGAAATGGCCGCCACGTTCGGCTGGGAGCGCTATGTGGGCAATGCGGGCCGCAGCATTGGAATGCACAGCTTTGGCGCCTCCGCGCCGATCAAGGCGCTGCAGAAACATTTCGGTTTCACGGTCGAGAATGTGGTCGCGGCGGCGAAACAGCAGATTCAAGCCGCGAAGCAATAAGTGGCACAGGCTTTAGAGGCCGTGTGGCAACTCGATTTTGAACAGGCCAGCGGCTGAAGCCGCGTTGATTTTGCGCACTTTACGGCACGGCTGAAGCCGTGCCCCACAAAGATTTAGAAGCTGCCACACGGGCACTTCAACCTGTGGGGTTTGAATTTCAATTGCGCGGAACCCCACAAGCTGAAGCCTGAGCTACTGAAACCCGGGAGACCCCATGGACGCATCCGAACTTTGGAAACGCTACCGCCAGTATTTTTGCCGCGTGGATTCGCTCGATTTTTCGCTGGATATCAGCCGCATGCATTTCGACGAAACGTTTCTTACCTCGATGGAAGCCGCCATGCAAAAGGCGTTCAAGGAAATGGACGCGCTGGAAAGCGGCGCGATCGCCAACCCCGACGAAAAAAGAATGGTGGGACACTACTGGCTGCGCACGCCACAATTGGCGCCCACGAAAGAGATCGCCCTGGAAATCACCGGCACGGTGGAAGCCATTCAAAAATTTGCCGCCAGTGTTCACACGGGAAAAATCAGGCCGCCCCGTGCGGAACGTTTCTCTCAAGTGCTGGCGATCGGGATCGGCGGCTCGGCGCTCGGCCCTATGTTCGTGGGCGACGCCCTCGGAGAGCCTTCGGCGGACCGCATGAAGATGCATTTCATCGACAACACCGATCCCGACGGGATCGCGCGCATGATCGAAACGCTGAAGGGCCTTCTTCCAGAAACGCTCGTCATTGTGACCAGCAAAAGCGGCGGGACGCCGGACACGCGCAACGGCATGGTGGTTGTTGCCGAGGCCTATCGCACTGCGCATTTGGATTTCGCGCGTCACGCCGTTGCCGTGACGATGGCCGGATCGCACTTGGACAAGCAAGCGGATTCGGAGCGCTGGCTTGCGCGCATTCCCATGTTCGATTGGGTCGGTGGCCGGACGAGCGAACTTTCGGCGGTGGGCTTGCTTCCCGCGGCGCTGCAGGGAATCGACATTGTGCGCATGTTCGCCGGAGCGGGGGCGTGCGACGCGGCTACGCGCGTCCACGACACGCGGCGCAATCCCGCCGCGCTGATGGCGTTAATGTGGTACGCGGCGACGGGTGGGAAAGGAAAGAAAGACCTCGTCGTTCTTCCGTATAAAGACCGGCTTCTTCTCTTCAGCCGCTATTTGCAGCAACTCGTGATGGAATCCCTCGGCAAGCAACTTGACCTTGACGGGCGGCGCGTCGAGCAGGGAATCGCGGTCTACGGTAATAAAGGGTCCACCGATCAGCATGCTTTTGTCCAGCAATTGCGGGACGGCGTGAACAATTTTTTTGTCACGTTCGTGCGCGTGCTCGAATCCGGAGGCTCGCCGGTGGAAGTCGAGCCCGGCGTGACGGCGGGAGATTATCTGCACGGCTTCCTGGTGGGCACGCGAGAAGCGCTCTACGGAAACGACCGCCAATCGATGACGATCACGATTCGCCGCGTCGATGCGCGCACGATTGGTGCGCTGATTGCCCTGTTTGAGCGCGCGGTCGGCCTCTACGCCTCGCTGATCCACATCAACGCCTACCACCAGCCGGGCGTTGAAGCAGGGAAGAAAGCCGCGGCAGCGGTGCTCAGCCTCCAAGCAAAGACGCGCGCCGCCCTTTCAAATACGCCGCAGACGGCGAGCCAAATTGCCGCCGCCATCGGCGCGGTAGAATCGGCCGAGAGCGTCTACCTGATCCTCGAGCAAATGGCTGCAAACGGGGGCGCCAAAATGACACTCGCCGACGACCCCGGAGAAGTTACGTTCCTGGGCAGCTGAAAACGATGTCTTGGGAATTGCCTTCCTTATGTACGCGTGGAAAATTTCCGAGAACGCGATTCTCCTGAATGGCGCTATGTAAGGCGCCAATCGGGAGATGGGCGTTCCCGGAGGTTCGACCGATGCGATAAAGTTAGGATGTTACCTGCGCGACGGTGCGCGCACCGCCGCCTTTTTCTTGCCGGCCCAAAGCGAAGGCCTGGTGCAACGCCTTCACGGCCTTTTCCATTCCGCCCGAATCCACGAGGAAGGAAATGTTGTATTCGGAGGAGCCTTGGGCGATGGCAATGATGTTGATCGCTTCCTTGCCGAGCGTGCTGAAGACGCGGCCCGCGATGCCCGGCGTTCCGGCCATATTCTCGCCGACGGCGGCGACGATGGCTACGTTGCGATTTACCTTGATGTGTTCGAGGTCGTGCTGGTGCACGTCCTCGTACAGAGCATCGCGCAGCGCCTTTTCGGTGCGCGCCGCGTCGGCGGCCTGCACCACGAAGCAGATGCTGTCCTGCGAGGACGACTGCGAAATCATCAAGATATTGGCGTGCACCGAAGCGCTCGCCGTGAAAATGCGCGCCGCGATGTCCGGCACGCCGATGATGCCTGGGCCTGCGATGGCAATCATGGCGACGTCGCGCGTCGCCGTGACGGCTTTCACGCCTTGCGGCGCGGGGCGCACGATATGCGTAATTTTGGTTCCGGCCAGTTGCGGCTGAAAACTGTTGCGAATCCACACGGGGATGGCGCTTTCCATCACCGGACGCAGGGTCATGGGATGGAGCACCTTCGCGCCGAAGAATGCGAGTTCGCCCGCTTCGGTATAGGACACTTCGTCGAGAGTGGCCGCGTCGGGGACCATGCGCGGGTCCGCAGTCAGCACTCCGTTCACGTCCGTCCAGATGATGACCTCGGTGGCGTCGAGCGCCGCGCCCAAAATCGTCGCGGAGTAATCCGAACCGCCGCGGCCGAGCGTGGTGGGAATGCCTTTCGCCGTCGCGGCCAGGTAGCCGGTGATGACGGGAATCCCGCCCGCTTCGAGCATCGGAAAAAGCGCGGCCTGCGTTTTCTTCCGAGTCGGACCGGCCAGTGGGCGAGCGCCACCGTGAACTTCGTCGGTCACAATCAAGTCGGTGGCGTCAAGAGCCGCGCCGCGGAGACCCATTTCGCGCAACACGGCCGCGGTCATCCGCGCGGTGAGGCGTTCTCCCGTGCCGGCAATTACGTCGAGGGCGCGAGGCGAAAGCTCGCCGAGCAGGGCGCAGCCACGGCAATAATTCGCTGCGCGTTCGATCAGCGCGTCGATTTCGGAGAGAAGCTGGCGCCGATTTTCGATGTCGGCAATCAGATGGCCGATCGCTTCGTGATGTTTTTCCTGCAAGGCTCTGGTTAGCGCCTCGGCCGCGGCTTCGTCGCCAGTGGCAGCTTTTCCGGCCGCCGCGATCAGGGTGTTCGTCACACTTGACATCGCGGAAACCACCACGACGACCGCGCGCTCCTTCGATGCTTCCGCCGCAATCGCCGCCGCGCTGCGGATTCGATCGGCATCACCGACGGAAGTGCCGCCGAATTTCATCACCTGGATCGGGCGGCTCATCGTACCCTCGATTCGGCGGGAACCCCTTTTTCGCGCTCGGATTTTGCATGGAGCAGGCCGCGCGCGCGCAGCAATTCCGCATTCAAAATGGCCGCTCCGGCCGCGCCGCGAATCGTATTGTGCCCGAGAACGACGAACCGGCAGTCCAACACGTTGTCCGGGAAGAGGCGCCCGACGGTGACGCTCATGCCGCCGCCCGCGTCGCGGTCCATGCGCGGCTGCGGCCGGTCTTTTTCATCGCGCACGAGGACGGGATGTTTGGGCGCGGTGTGCAAGTTGAGTTTTTGAGGAACCGAGGTGTACGTTGCGAGGGCCTCGCGAACTTCTTCGATCGAGACGCGCTTGGCGAGTTTTACCCGCACGGCCACGGTGTGGCCGTCCGCCACATTCACGCGATGGCATTGCGCGCTCACAGGGAACGGCGCCTTCTCGAAAGAGTTGTTTCCGAGGCGGCCAAGAATTTTCCGCGTCTCGCTCTCCATCTTCGGCTCTTCGCCGTCGATGAAAGGAAGCACGTTGTCGACGACATCGAGCGAGGGCACGCCGGGATAGCCGGCGCCGGAGACGGCTTGAAGCGTCGTGGCGATCACGGCTTCAATGCCGAATTTCGCATGCAGAGGCGCGAGCGCCAGAGCCATGATGATGGTCGAGCAATTCGGATTGGTGACAATGTAGCCCGTCGAAAAGCCGCGGTCGCTTATCTGGCGGTCCAGCACTTTCAGATGATCGGAATTGATTTCGGGAATCAGGAGGGGAACATCTTCGTCCATGCGGAACGAGGATGCGTTACTGATGACTGGGTAGCCTGCGCGGGCAAAAGCTTCTTCCGAGGAGCGCGCGACATCCGAGGGCAAACTCGATACCACGACGTCACAATCGAGCGGCGGCTGCGGAGGCTGCACGACCATCGCTTTCACGAAAGCCGGCATGTCCCCCACCAGCCGCCAGGTACAGGCCTCGCCATACGATTTTCCTTGCGAACGGTCCGATGCCGCGAGCGCGGTAATCTCAAATTCCGGATGGTGCTCGAGCATCTGGACAAAACGTTGGCCGACCATTCCAGTCGCGCCCAGGATTCCAACTCGCACTCGCTTATTCGACACCGCCCCTCCCGTGGAGATCATGGTATGGATGCTGCAGAGCAAGTTGCAAAATTTCTTCGTCAAGCTCGCTTGAAAAATTATTGTCGAGCGAAGGCGCATTTGCCGGGACGCCCGCGACAATTCCCACGACGAGCAGTGACGGCGATGCCGCCGCCTGGCAATCCGGCAATTGTCCGATGGTCGTGTGGAAAATCGTCTCGTCCTTCGTGGTCGCGTGGGAAATCACGACACATGGAATCTCCGCGCCGATTCCCGCCGCCTCCAATTCCGCGGCCAGCGCGGCGTAGCGGTTCCCCGGCATGTAGATGACGTACGTGGTGTCCGCGGCCACGTGCCGTTCGTTATTGAGTCCGGTTCCGCCCTCGCGATGCGCAGTGACGAACACGACGCGCGAAGCGTGACGCCGGTCCGTGAGCGAAATCTGCGCCGCCGCCGCCGCGCCCAGCGCGGCAGTGACTCCCGGGATCACCTCGAAGTCGATCCCCGCCTGACGCAGCGCTTCCATTTCCTCGCCTGCTCGGCCGAACAGCAGAGGGTCGCCGCTCTTGAGGCGCGCGACAATTTTTCCTTCGCGCGCCAGTTGCACCATCAGCGCGTTGATCTCGGCTTGCGAAATTCCCTTTTCGCCGCAACGCTTTCCGACGTTCACCGCCTGCGCCGTTGGCGGAAGGACGCGCAACAGTTCCTGCGGCACGAGATCGTCGTGCAGCACGACGTTGGCGGACTGCAAAACGCGCCACGCTTTGCGCGTCAATAATTCCGGGTCGCCTGGTCCAGCGCCGACTAGATAAACTTTTTCCGCCATTTCGATGATTGCTCCAATTTGTCTCGCGTCGCCCGTGAGGGCGGCTTCTGAGTGGCGCGGGCTTCAACCTGCGGGGTTTCGACCTCGCAAGGGCCACAACCCGCAGGCTGAAGCCCGCGCCACTCAAGCTAATGCGGCTTCGGGTCCAGGCTCGCGTATTGATGCAGCAAGCGTTTGCGCTGCTCCGGCGGCATAGGGATGCTCTGCAATTCCTCGCGCGTGCGGCCGAGTTGCGCGACCCACTCTTCCCACTCCGGGCCGAATTGCTGTTCGAGTTCCTTGCGCAAACGCTGCGCGAGCGCGGGGCTCAGGCCGCCCGTGGAAATGGCGATTTGCAATTCACCGCGGCGAACGACGGCGGGGAAGTAGAAGTCGCAGCGTTCCGGTTCGTCCACGGCATTGCAAAGCACGCCCCTGCTTCGGGCCTCCGCGTAAATTTCATCGTGCAGCGCGGGCGATCCTGTCGCCGCAATCACCAGGAACGCGCCGGCAAAATCTGCCGGTCTGTATTCGCGCGCTTCCCATTCAATGCGGCCGTCGCGCGCCCATTCGCGCACGCGCGGCGTAGCCTTCGGCGCGACCACTCGCACCGAGGCTTCCGTCGCGAGGAGGCTCTCGATTTTGGCCTCGCCCACGGATCCGGCCCCGACCACGAGGACTCGACGCCCTTCGAGTTTCACGAACATGGGAAACAAACTCATCTTCATTTCAACTCCACCATGATCTTTTCAGTAGCGAGGGCTTCAGTCTGCGGGGTTTTGTCATTGCAAGAACTAAATTCCGCAAGCTGAAGCGTGCGCTACTCCGGCGCGTGCAGGCCGCATTCCTTTTTTGCGAAGCCGGACCAGCGCCCCGCGCGAGGGTCTTCTCCGGGCTGAACCTGGCGCGTGCACTGCACGCAGCCGATGCTGGGATAACTCTGTTCGTGCAGCGGATTGTAGGGCACGTTGTGCTCGTGAATGTATTCCCAAACGTTTTCCCAGGTCCAATCGGCTAGCGGATTGCATTTTACGAGGCCGAAGGATTTGTCCCACTCAATTTTTTTGGCGTTGGCGCGCGTGGGCGACTGGTCGCGGCGAATCCCGGTCACCCAGGCGGCGAGGCCTGCCAGCTTGGCCTTGAGCGGCTCGACTTTGCGCAACGAGCAGCACTGGTTTGGATCGATGGTCCAGAGTTTTGGCGTGAATTTTTCGGCCTGCTGTTCCGGCGTGTAGAGCGATTTCACTCGCTCGACGCGAATGCCGTATTTTTGCTCGATCTTGTCGATCAGCTCGTAGGTTTCGGCGAAAAGAAAATCGGTATCCAGGGTGAACACGCGGATGTCGGGGCGCACGCGGGCAGCGATGTCAATGAGCGCAACGTCCTCCGCGCCGAAGCTCGAGGCGATGGCGGCGTGGGGATGAAACTCCGCCAGTCCCCAGCGCACGACTTCCTCCGCGCTCCAGCCTTCCGCGCCCGCCTGGACCGCGTCGATTTTTTCCTGCGCCACTGTGGTCATCATTTCCTCTTCAAAAATCCCTCTTCCGGCTTTCCCGGGAATTTTCGCCCATAAACAAAAACGCCCGCGAGCTTTTGGCTTCGCGGGCCGCATCTAAGAGCTGGAAGGATGTCTTACTGCGATTGCGTATCCTTGGCTCCCAAGGGGGTCCGCGCTGCCCGGCAACACGTGGGCGTGCGCTTGGTAATGGTAATGCCCTTGAGAATGGACGTCATCATTGCCATTACAGCTTAAAGCAGTCGCAAAATTTGTCAAGCCAAAGTTCCCGGCCGGATAACCTGCTGATTCACCCCGCGGCGCATCTGCTTCATCCACAAGCATGTGCAGGGGCTCCGCCGGCGATCGAGGGGACCACCAGGACGCGGTCTCCCTCGCGAAACTTGTAGCTGTTGCCGCCGAGAAAGCGGATGTCTTCCTCGTTGACGTAGATGTTCACGAAACGCCGGACTTGTCCGGCGTCGTCGCGCAAATGCTTGCTGATCGCGGGGAAGCGCTGCTCGATTTCGCCGAGCAAATCCGGCAGCGTCTCGGAGCTGCACTCAATCATTTGCACGCCTTCGGTGAACCGCCGCAGCGCCGTGGGAATTTCGACTGTAATTTTCATCTCGATGAGTCTTCCTGCCTTGCTGTTTTGAAATCCCGGGAAGGCCACTCTCCCGATTGGCGTCTCGGAGCCCGCCAATCGGGAGATTGGCGTTCCCGGGCCTTGCTTCTAGTTTCCCGCGACGGCGGCCAGGCGATCGTTGATGAACGATTCAAAGACCGTGAGTCGCGGCTCGATGGCGGGCGTGAGCGTATACTCCTGCGCGATCGCGTCAATGGTCTTCAGGCCGTTGCCGGTAATGCAGGCGACGGTCGTGTCGCTCGGATTGATGTAGCCCTGCTCGAGTAGTTTTTGAGTGACGCCGGTGGTTACGCCGCCGGCCGTTTCGGTGAAAATTCCTTCGGTTTCGGCGAGCAGTTGAATGCCCTTAACGATTTCCGGATCGGAAACGTCTTCCGCCCAGCCGCCGCTTTCGCGAATCGCGCGCGCGGCGTAAAAACCGTCGGCCGGATTTCCAATGGCGAGCGAGCGCGCGATTGTTGCGGGTTTCTGCGGCTCGAACTGTTCGAGCTTGCGTTTGACAGCGTCTGAAATCGGGGAGCAGCCGGTCGCCTGAGCGCCGAAAAATTTTACCTTCTTTTCCGCGACGAGGCCCAGCGCGACGAGTTCGTTGAACGACTTGCGGATCTTGGTGATCAGCGAACCGCCCGCCATCGGGCACACGATGTTGTCCGGCAGCCGCCAGCCAAGCTGTTCGGCGATTTCGTAGCCCACGGTCTTTGAGCCCTCGGCATAGTAGGGCCGCAGGTTCACGTTCACAAATCCCCAGCGGAATTTCTCGGCGATCTGGGAACACAGCCGGTTCACCTGGTCGTAGTTGCCTGCGATGCGCACCAGTTTCGCGCCGAAAACTTGCGTCCCGGTTACTTTCGCGGGTTCGAGGTCGGCGGGAATGAAAATCCATGCGTCGAAGCCTTCCCGGGCGGCTTGCGCGGCCACGGCGTTTGCTAAATTTCCCGTCGAAGAGCAGCTGACCACCTGGAAACCGAATCGCCGCGCCGCCGCGAGCGCAGTGGCCACTACGCGATCCTTGAAGGAGAGAGTGGGGAAGCAGACCGCGTCATTTTTCAGATAGAGATGTGTCGTCCCAAGCATTTTGCCCAGGCGGCGCGCCTGCACCAGCGGAGTGAAGCCTGCCGGGACCGTGCCTTGATAACCCTCTGGGAGGGGAAGCAGGGCGCTGTACCGCCAGAGATTCGCGGGGCCGGACTCAATGTTTTTGCGGGTGAAGATGGGGCGGATTGCTTCCAGATCGTAAACCACTTCGAGCGGCGACAAGCATTCGTCGCAGAATGAGCGCGCCTGATTGCCCCAGAGTTTGCCGCATTCACGGCATTTCAACTGATAATGCTCGGCCATTTGGCCTCCTGCGTTCGGCCCGCAAAGAAATGAGATGGCGCAGCGGGCGAATCGGCTCCCTATTTTTGGCTGGTAAACTGCCGCAGGTGGGCGGCGCGAAAGGGGCTAAAATGAAAAACCCTCCGCGCCAAAGAGGGGGAGGGCTCAAAAACTCTGTCTGAGTGCTCGTCCGACTCTTTAGCAGTTTTTTACGTGGAGCAAGTTGCCTTAAATCGCCACGTGTCCAGCTAAAAAAGTATACTTACGACCTAAGTTTGTGTCAAGGCGTATTTCACCGGATTCGATTCCGCTCGCTTACGCAGCTTCCAGATCATTGGTATTGACTCATTAAGTTCCTCGCTCGACGAATGCGGGGAACAATTCCCAAAATGGGGGAAAATAGTGGTGATCACACTTGTTTCGAGCTTGAGAGGCATGCGATGGCGGGAACCCGCATCGAGTTGACCGGCTGGAAGGCGATCGTGGCCGGTCTGCTCCTTTTAGGATGGTTTGGCGTTCGCGTCTATCTGCATCTTCCTAAAGTGACAGATGAAGGGTGCGAGGCGCTCCGCACCTGGCTAGTCAAGGATTACACCGGCCGCGGTCCGAGGGATGTGGCGCAGCGAGTGGCCGATTATCGCGCCGGTAAGCCGATGCAACCGTTGGACTTACCTGCGGTTCTGCCCAATGTTGAGTTCGTATCTGTCTCGGCGCATGGATGGCGAGATGCCATGGTTGTGCGAACAGAAATATCCGTGGATGGTGGACCGCCGCCTGACGGCCAGCCGGTCCGGTATCTTTTCCTTACCACGAAATTTGAAGGCGGCTGGATGGTGCTTTCCGAGAGCGATTCCTACCGGTACTACAGGGCATTGTTCTAGATAACGACTAGATACGACGCCTTGATGTCTCTGAGGACATGGCCCACAGGCTGGCGGAATTCGCCTTGCGACGGATTTGCCGTTCGGTTAATCTAAATGACATGGAAACAGTGTTCCACCCCGCGGAGGTTGGCGCGCATTATCGTTGCAAAGAGGCTTGTCGCGTCTGTCCAAGGGCAGGGTGGAGAGGTTAGTCGCGCCGGGAAAGATTTTCAGACTGGCAATGATTCGAATCCACCACCGGGACCCTTGGTCGGTGGGATTTTTATTTTAGGGGAGAAGAACGATTGCTTCAAGACAGACGGCGGGAATCGACGTCGATGGTTGAGACATCAAAGGAAGCTGTGAACACGTCCACAACGAATGGCGGTGGCGAGCGAGCCGCGCTTTTGTCGCCGCAGAAGATCAACTACCTCAGGGCGCTGGAGGCGGAGAGCATCCACATCCTGCGCGAGGCAGTGGCGGAGTTTGCGCGGCCGGTGATGCTGTATTCGATCGGAAAAGATTCGTCGGTGATGCTGCGGCTCGCGCAGAAAGCGTTCTATCCGGGGAAAATTCCGTTTCCGCTGCTGCACATTGATACCAGCTACAAATTTCCCGAGATGGTGGAATTTCGCGATCGCTACGCGCGGGAAATTGGTGCGGAGCTGATCGTGCACAAAAATCAGGAAGCGCTCGATGCCGGCGCGAATCCGTTTGTGCTGGGGACGCAGAAATGCTGCGGCCTTCTGAAAACAAAATCGCTGCTCGATGCGCTGGCCGAGGGAGACTTTACCGCTGCGTTTGGCGGAGCGCGGCGCGACGAGGAAAAATCCCGCGCCAAGGAACGCGTTTATTCCTTCCGCGATTCGTTCGGGCAGTGGGACCCGAAAAATCAGCGGCCCGAGCTGTGGAACATTTTCAATTCGCGCATCAACAAAGGCGAAAGCATCCGCGTGTTTCCGCTCTCGAATTGGACCGAAGCCGACGTGTGGTTCTACATCTACCTCGAAAAAATACCCATCGTGCCGTTGTATTTCGCAAGGGAGCACAATGTGGTGATTCGCGGCGGCTCGATCGTCGTGGCCTACGACAAGTGGGACCTTCTGCCCGGAGAGAAGACTCAGCGCATGGTGGTCCGCATGCGCTCGCTCGGATGCGTTCCATGCACGGGCGCGATTCGCTCGACAGCCGATACGCTGCCGAAAATTATCGAGGAGATGATTTCGTTCCGTCGCTCGGAGCGCGAAAATCGGGTGATCGATCACGACGAAGAAGGCTCGATGGAAATCAAGAAGCGCGAGGGCTATTTCTGATGAGCCTCGTCGCGAATCAGGAAGCCTGGGGCTTTGAGTCCTTCATGCAGCGGAACCTGGAGAAGGATTTACTTCGCTTCACGACGGCGGGAAGCGTGGACGACGGGAAATCGACGCTAATCGGCAGGCTGCTGCACGACTCGAAGTCCGTCTTCGAGGATCAACTCGCCGCGGTACAAAAAAGCCGCATCAATCGGTCCACTGGCGCGGTCGATTTTTCGCTGCTCACCGACGGCTTGCGCGCCGAGCGCGAGCAAGGCATTACCATTGACGTCGCCTACCGTTATTTTGAAACGCCGCTGCGGAAATTCATCATCGCGGACACGCCGGGCCACGAGCAGTACACGCGCAACATGGCCACCGGCGCTTCGACCGCAAATCTCGCGGTGATTCTGATCGACTCGACCAAGGGAGTCCTGGCGCAGACGCGGCGGCATACGTATATCGCGTCGCTGCTTGGAATTCCGAATGTTCTTGTGGCAATTAATAAAATGGACCTCGTGGATTACAGCGAGGAAGTTTTTCTCAAGCTGCAAAAAGATTTTGACGCTCTGGCGAAGCAGCTCGCCGTCCCGCACGTGGTCACTATCCCGATCAGCGCGCTTGCGGGCGATAACGTGGTCGATCGCGGCGCGCGTATGCCCTGGTACCACGGGCCAACGTTTCTCGAACACCTTGAAACGGTGCCGATCCGCATGGAAACGCCTTCGGACGCCGTTCGTTTTCCGGTGCAATACGTCATTCGACCGGACGCCAGCTTTCGCGGCTTCGCGGGCCCGGTGGCGAGCGGCGTGATTCGACCGGGCGATCCGGTCGTCTCGCTCCCGTCGGAACGGAAAAGCCGCGTGAAATCGATCGTCACGTTTGATGGCGACGCGCCGGAAGCGTTTCCGCCGATGTCGGTCACGCTGACGCTCGAGGACGAGATTGATTTGAGCCGCGGAGACATGCTCGTTTCGCCCGCTCACCCGCCGCGCGTATCGCGCCATTTCGACGCCATGGTGGTGTGGTTTAACGCCGAGCCCACCGAACTGGGAAAGAGCTACCTGCTGAAGCACACCTCGCGCACCGTCCGAGCCAAGGCGCTCCAGTTTCGCTACCGGGTGAACGTCAATACGCTGGCGCAGGAGCCGGTGAGCAGCCTGCACATGAATGACATCGCCTACGTGGAATTTGAAACTGTCAACCCGCTTTTCTTCGATCCTTACACCGAGAACCGCATCACCGGCAGCTTCATCCTGATCGATCCGATCTCCAACGCGACTCTCGGCGCCGGAATGATTCGCGCAGATCTTGCGGACCAAACCGCCGCGGCTGTTTCGACGAAGGAATTCGCGCCCGTGAGTGCCAGCGAGCGTTACAAGCGGCACGGCCACAACCCCGCGCTGATTGTCGTCGAAGGCAACTCCGCCCTCGCCGCGCGCCTGGAACGCGCCCTGTTTGACGATCATTTCGAGGTACTGCACGTGAGCGGCGACGCCGTGCCCGTTTCTGTTCTGGAGAGCCAGTACGCGGAGTTTGCCTCCGCGGGCCTCGTGGTGATTTATTCTTGCGATACGCTAACACCGGAAGCGAGGCATAGATTCGGCACGCTCGCGGCAGATCGCTACTTCGACCTCTCTGATTTGCAGCTTCCGGCGGAAGAAATCGACGCCCCGCAGAGAGTTCTCGCACTGCTTCAATCGCTTCGTGTTGTTGTGGATGGCGGAAATCCCGCCGACGTCATTTGATTCTGACCTAGTCTCATTTTCGACCTCGCAAGACGCAATGTTGCTCCGCCCTTCGGGCACGCGTATACTTCCCCGCGTTCCGTTTTTGGTGGAGAAGGCTTTTTTGCAGCGCGACAGCATGGCATACGACAGCGCGGAAAAAATTCAGGAAAGAATTAAAGGGATAAAGTGGGCGCATCCCATCAACTTGGGACACGGCGTCGCCCAGGGGGAGTGGCATATACGCCGCCGGTTTGAGAGACGTCTCAAGCTGATGCAGATCCCCGAAAACCTGAAAGGCTGGACGGTCCTGGACATCGGAGCCTGGGACGGTTATTTCTCGTTTGAATGCGAGAGGCGCGGCGCAGACCGCGTCCTGGCGATTGACACGTATGCCTGGGATACTCCCCATGGGATGGACGGCTTTCTGGCGGCCAAGGAAATCCTGGGATCGAAAGTGGATTACAAGCGGATGGATGTTCAACATATTTCGCCCGCGGAAATCGGCAAGTTCGATCTGGTCCTGTTTTTCGGGGTTCTGTACCACTTGCGAAATCCTATTATTGGACTCGAAAAAATTGCCGGTGTCACAAACAAGCTACTGATTTGCGAAACGCATGTTCTACTACCGTTCATTCATGAACGCCATGCACTCATCCCTTTTTTCCCCGGAGATGAAGAAACGCGCGGCGTCCCGTACGACCTGTGCGCCATTCCTACATTAAAGTGCCTCACGGACATGCTTCGCGCGGCGGGATTTAAGGAGCTGGACGTGAAGTACAAGCCGTCGTTTCGGTACTGGAAGAAGTTCGTTGCGTTATTAAAGAATATGCCGCAGACCGGGCGGGGCATCGTACACGCGAGAGTTTGACACACCGCTGACGCTTCAGGGCCTAAATGCCTTATCTTGCGTCGCCGTTCGCCCGACCTAAAAGTCGGGCCTCCGAAAACGGCAACTTCAAGTTCGATTGCGTGACAACGCTGCAATTTAAGATGGCGCTTCACGAATCCGGAATTTGACCATTTGCATATGTGAATGATATCTTGAGGACGTCCTGATAGAGGTGCGGAAGCAATGAGTAGCCGGGCCGAGGTTCCGAGGAGCTTCGGAGGCCCGAGCGAAAGGTGCAGCAGGATTTTCCGCCGAAGTCGCCGAAGGCAGTCCCGCCGAGGCGGTTGGGGGGCGAGGTTAACACCGGCCCACTGTCATCCCGCGGATGGGGATGGAGCGCTATCGAGGAGCGAGGCGCCCTGCGTCTTCCTGCGTCCTGCTTCTTTCCCGCGCGCCATTCCTTCCTGAGGATTACAATCCGTGACGGGTTCTTGTGACACACGCTTCAGCCTGTGGGGTTTGTAGGATTCAAATGAACGCGGCCTCAATTCATCACGGGCTTTTAGGATATGCAAATGCAAAACCACACAGGCTGAAGCGCGTGCCACTAATAAAAAATGCATCCATTTGAAATGACGCGCGAGCTGGTCGACCTCGAGTCGATCACGGAGAACGAGAAGCAAGTGGGCGAATACCTGCTCCACTATCTGTCCGGCTTGGCGGCAGGCTCCGACGGCAAAGCGGAAGCCATGACGGTGACGCGGGAACGATTTAACGTGTATGCCGAATGGGGCGCTCCCGTCGTTGTGCTTTCGACGCACATGGATACGGTGCCGCCGTTTTTTGTGTCGAGCGAAGACGAAGAGCATATTTACGGGCGCGGCGCTTGCGACGCCAAAGGCATCATCGCCGCGATGATTGCCGCCGCTGAAAGGCTGATTGAAAGCGGCACGCGGAATTTCGGCCTGCTTTTTGTCGTGGGAGAAGAGCGGAACAGCGCGGGAGCGGAAGTTGCCTCGCGCTCGCCACGCGGGGCGCGTTACCTGATCAACGGTGAGCCGACCGAGAGCAAGGTTGCGCTGGGATCGAAAGGAATTTTGCGCTACGAAATTGTGGCCACGGGTAAAATGGCGCATTCGGCGTATCCGGAACTCGGCGAATCCGCCATCGAAAAACTTCTCGATGCGCTGGAAACGATCCGGCGCGTGAAGCTACCCGACGATCCGGTGCTGGGAAAAACGACGCTGAATATCGGCACGATTTCCGGAGGGAGGGCGCCGAATATAATTCCCGACGCGGCGAAAGCGGAGCTTGCCGTGCGATTAGTGAGCGACGCGCGCAAAGTCGATCAGGCGTTGCGCGCTGCCATTGCAGACCGTGCGGAGGTGAAAGAAATTCTGACGTTGCCGGCGATGCATTTTTCCGCGCTCGACGGATTCCCGACTTCGGTGGTTGCGTTCACCACTGATATTCCCGTGCTGGCGCCGGCGTGGGGCGAGCCGTTCCTGTTCGGGCCGGGAAGCATCCACGTGGCGCATACCACGGAAGAAAAAATTGCCAAGCGGGAATTGCTCGCAGCCGTCGATACTTATGCGCAAATGACGCGGATGCTTTTGAGCCGGGCGGAAGCTTACCATGCCTAAGAAATTGGCTATCGTCGGTTACGGGAAAATGGGCAAGCTGATCGAGGAACTCGCTCCAGACGCAGGATTTTCCGTCGGCTTGAAGCTGGACATCGACACCAACGTGAACCAGGCGGGCATCACGCACGAGAATTTCCGAGGCGTGGATGTGGCCATCGAGTTTTCAACACCGCATACGGCGGTGGCAAATCTCGAGCGGCTCTGCGCCATCGGCGTTCCGACCATCGTGGGCACGACGGGATGGTACGGCGAACTGGAGCGCGTCCGGGGTTTTGTCGAAAAGTGCAGCGTGGGCGTGGTGTACAGCCCGAACTACTCGATCGGCGTAAACGTTTTCCGCCGCGTGGTCGCAGAGACAGCGCGCCTGCTCGCGAGCCAACCGGAATACGGCGCCTGGGCGTGGGAAGTGCATCACACAGCGAAGAAGGACGCGCCTTCGGGAACGCTGCTGCAATTGATTGAGGAGATGCAGCGCGCGGGGTTTGCGCGGCGAATCGACGCCAGCTCGAATCGCGCGGGAGCGAATCCGGGGACACACGAAATCGGGTTTGACTCGCAGGCGGACACGATCACGCTGCGGCATACCGCGCGCAGCCGCGAAGGATTCGCGCGGGGGGCGCTGAAGGCCGCACAGTGGGTGATCGGCAAACGCGGGCTGCACGAATTTGGGGAAGTTATTTTTGCGGACGACGCGAATATAATGCGCCGCCAGGCAAATTAAGAAGAGGTGGCAACCATGTTTCGAGGATTTGTGGGCTGTGGCACGGCGCTGGTCACTCCTTTCCGCAAAGATCTCTCGCTTGACGAAGCGACGCTGCGGGTTCTAGTCCGCCGCCAGATAAAAGCGGGGATTAATTTTCTCGTGCCCTGCGGCACCACGGGCGAAAGCCCTACGCTGTCCCAGGAAGAACACCTGCGCGTCGTAGCGATCACGCTGGAAGAAGCCAAGGGCAAAGTTCCCGTCCTGGCCGGCGCCGGCGGCTATAACACACATCACGTCATCGAAATGGCGCGGGAGGCCGAGCGGATGGGCGCGGACGGAATACTGTCCGTGACGCCGTACTACAACAAGCCCACGCAGGAGGGGCTCTACCACCACTTCAAGGCCATCGCCGCGTCGACATCGCTGCCCATCATTTTGTACAACGTGCCACCGCGAACGAACGTCAACATCGATCCCCCGACTCTGCGCCGCCTGGCCGAAATCGAAAACATTATCGGCGTGAAGGAAGCCTCCGGAAACATTTCCCAGATCACGCAGGTGATCCAGCAAGTACCGGAAAAGTTTCTTGTTTTTTCCGGCGACGACGCGCTGACACTGCCGATTGCGGCCATGGGCGGGCGCGGAATTATTTCCGTGGCCTCGAACGAAATTCCCGCTGAGATGACACACCTGGCGCGGCTCTGCCTGGCGGGGAAGTTCGAGGAGGCGCGCATCATACAGCGCAAGTGGCTACCGCTCCTGGAAGTTAATTTTATCGAGACGAATCCCACTCCCGTGAAGGCGGCCATGGCGGAAATGGGGCTGCTCGAACCCGTGTTCCGTCTGCCGCTTGTTCCGCCGCGCACGGAAAATCTGGCGAAAATTCGCGCCGTGCTGGAATCGCTCGCGCTTCTCGAAAGGGTCCACGTTGCCAACCGCAGCTGACAAGCTCGAAAAAAACATCGAAGCGTTGTTTGACGCCAAGCCCGCGCGCTACACCGAAGAAGATCATCAGCTTTTTCGCGCGTTCAAGGGAGAGTTGAACGCGGGCCGCGTTCGCTCCGCCGAGCCTGACGCTTCGCAGCCGACCGGCTGGCGGACCAATACGTGGGTGAAAAAGGGAATCCTCGTGGGTTTCCGAATGGGAGCGACCGTGGATATGTCGGTGGATCCCGCGAAGCAGCCATTCTTCGACAAGGATACTTACCCGGTGCGGCGTGTTTCGGCGACGGATGGCGTGCGCATTGTGCCTGGCGGGTCAAGTATACGCGACGGCTGCTACATCGGACGCGACGTCGTGTGCATGCCGCCGATGTTTGTCAATGCGGGCGCCTACGTCGGCGACGGCACGATGATCGATTCGCATGCGCTCGTGGGAAGCTGCGCGCAAGTCGGGCGCGGGTGCCACATATCGGCCGCCTCGCAGATCGGCGGCGTCCTCGAACCCGTGGGCGCCCTGCCGGTGATCATCGAAGACGAAGTGCTCGTGGGCGGGAATTGCGGCGTCTATGAAGGAACGATTGTGAAACGCCGCGCTGTGCTGGGCACGGGAACGATCCTCAACCGTTCGACGCCGGTCTATGACATTGTGCGCGGCAAGGTGTACGCGGCAACGGATACTGAGCCATTGATGGTGCCTGAGGAAGCCGTGGTGGTGGCCGGCTCGCGATCCATTTCGCGCGGCGTGGGCCTGGACTGGGGAATTTCACTTTACACGCCGGTGATCGTCAAGTATCGCGACTCCAAGACCGACACAAAAATTCAACTAGAAGATCTACTGCGATAGATTTCCCTTGGGTGCCGCATGCGTCTCGCCGGCGAAATTGCGGCCCGCGGAGAACGGAAAAGGCGCCGGCGAGACGCCGGCGCTACTTGGTTGCGATGATTACAGTTGATGGTGGCGGCACTGGAATGGTTGATACTTTGCGAAAGCCGGCGGCCTTGAGCCAGGCGCGGTATTCAGGCAATGTGTAGATGTTTCCTTCCTCGGTTTGCAGGAGCATGTTCAAGCCAAACAACACTGGCATAGGTGGTCCGGTGCGGGCGTCGTTCGGGACATACTCCCCGATGAGCAATGCCGCTCCAGGCTGCAGCGCCGTGTAGCATTTCTGCAGAAGTTCCTTGCCGTGCTTTTCTCCTTCCGAGTGCAAGATGTGGCCCAGAATCACCAGGTCATATTCTTCGCGGCCGAAATCCGCCGCGCGCAAGTCGCGCTCGAGATATTCGTACCGATCGGCGACGCCGAGTTTTTCGGCGAACCCTCGCGTGATTGGCGTAAGCTCAGGAAAATCCAGGGTGTCTACCCGTGCTTGAGGGATGGCCTGAGCAAATCCCAGCGACCATGCGCCCGAGCCCGCGCCAACGTCCAGGATTCTACGGACCCCGCTTCGCTCCTTTTCTGAAAAACGCGAAACCGCGGCCTTTGACGCGGAAAAATTGCCGGGGAAAATGCTCGCCACCAATTTCGGAAAAAACTCCTTGCCATGTTCCGCGTGATCCACAGTTTCAGCGGGGCGGCCGCTCCTCACAGCCTGTGTTAGGTTCTTCCAAGTATCCCAGGAGAGTGAAACGGCTTGAGCGATCGCACCTACGTACGCTTTTCCGCTGGGAACGAGGAACGCTGCAGTAACGGGCTGGAGGGTGTAGCGATTACCGGCCTTCCGCAAATAGCCGATTGCAGCGAGGGCGTCAAGCAGGGTGGCCATGCCGCGCGGCGATGCTCCCGCCCCCTCGGCAATGTCTTTCACGGTTCGTTTTCCAGCTGCGATTTGGCTGAACACGTCCAACTCAACTCCAGCAACCAGCGCTCGAGTTCTCCATACACCTATGAAATCTTCCATGACCATGGCCGGAGTGAGCGGCGTCTTTTTTGTTGTGCGAGGCATGAATCCAGTCCCCGATAAAATCTAATTTTCCTGATTCCGTTGCGAGCCTGCCCCTTCGCTTACTTTTTGTTCGAGATCCGCATTAAGTCCGCCGGAGAAAATGTTCTCCTTTGATTGCAATCTGGGAACTGTAGTCAGACTATGTGTTCCAATCCTGGCAAGTCAATGGGGATACCGGCCAATGCATGAAATAATCCTCTACTGCCAAAGCATCCCTTGAATCCACGCGGGGCGAATGCATCACCCGTGGCGCAAGGGAAATTCTAGGGGAAATACGGTTAAACTCTGCTATAGTTGTTCTGTTTTATATGGGAGTCGGGGGTTTTCTTCACCTTCCGGGGCGTTGAGAATGATTACCCCTCGTGACCTCATCCGGTCCTCACCATCGCCGCCAAGCGATCTGAATCCGGCCATTGACGCCGCGCGTTCTGCAGATTCCCACTTTTGGAAAGAGAGAAAATCATGAAGAATGTGTTTGTCGGGAACATGAATTTTCAAACGACGGAAGCGGAGCTGCGCGCCCTCTTTGAACCGTTCGGACAAGTCACTCGGGTTCACATCGCTATGGACCGGGAAACAGGACGCGCCCGCGGTTTCGCGTTCGTCGAAATGCCCAACGATGCGGAAGCCGCGAAGGCAATGTCAGGCCTCGATGGCAAAGAAGTCGGCGGGCGGGCCCTGAAAGTCAATGAAGCGCGGCCCAAAGCCGCGTCCGGTGGCGGCGGCCCGCGCGGCAGCGGCGGGAGCGGAGGCGGTGGCGGCTTTGATCGCGATCGCGACCGCGATCGCAACCGCGGCGGCAGCGGTGGCCGGGGCGGAAATTCGCGCCAGGGCGGCCGGTTCTCGACCGAGGATTATCGCGACAGCCCCCGGCAGCCTCGCGAACCTCGCTGGTAACGCGCAGCACGTTCTAGAACAATTCCGGCGGTCCCCACGCGCGCCCACTCAAGGAGATTAGTATGGCTACGTCGAAATCTACGTTTCAGAAGCGCCAAAAAGAAATGAAAAGGCAGGAAAAGCAGCGCATGAAGGCGGAACGCCGCGCGCAGAAAAAGCTGGTTGGCCGTCAAGATGCTGACTTTCCGATGGAGCCCCTGACCGGCCCCGTTGCGGATCCCGATCTCATTTTTCCGGAAACGGATGACGAGGGCTAGTTGGGCCAGGATTTTCGTGGCGCCGGCATCGCGCCGGCGCCACAAGATGTTCAGAAATGGTTGGATTCGCCGCTGCTGCTTCCAGAATCCGCAGGCCCCGAAGAGATTTTTCCCCACGCTGAACGTTTCCAATTTTCCACGAATCGGTGACCAACGCCCCAGGAGGGAAGTGGCATCAGCAAGCGCAGGGAAAGTCCATTCAAATAGGGCTCGTACATTTCGCGCAATTCGTTCAGTTTCTTGTCTCCCGCATCGCCGCTCTTGCTGGATGCGTGGCATTCCACGAGAAGGTTGCGGACCTGCACAACATCTTTCGGGGGAAGCCGGTCGTGCGCCGGCCGCGACGCAGGGACCCTCAAGACCTCGGCCAAATCCACGACCGCGTGGCGCGCAATCGCGAATGTCAATTGCGATTGCCATTTGGCCGTGCCGTCGCCATAAGCAATGAGCAGCGCGGAGACATCGAGCACAGCCGTGAAAGCGGCAAGCCAGGATTGGTTGTCATGCTGCGAACGAAAATAGCAGAGCACCGGATAAGACAGGTGGCTCTCCATGAGTTGCGCGGCCCAGATTTCCCAATCGCGCAGATATAGAGTGAGGACTTCGTTGTCCGCAAATTGCGCGTGCCTGCGAAGCAATTCGGCGGCCGTGGGCGGTGATCCCGCGCGGGCGTCGAGAAGCGAAATGTTCAACTCCCTCTGGGAAAACGCGCCATAGAGCGTGGGCAGGTACGAAATCATCAGGCCCAGAAAGCCGAAGCCTGTGCCGCCTTCTGTAACCGTGATCGCCTTCGCCAGCGTGGTTCGCGGCGTCACATCACCCAAACCCAAAGTAAAAAAAGTGGTCCCGCTCAAGTAGAAATCGGTCCGGAAAGTCGGCATTTCCCCCGGCGCGTTGATCGCCGAACCGGCGGCCCAATGCAGCATCGCGAACGCTAGCACCAGCAAAATCGCCCAAGTCGCAAATAATCCCAGGAGCGAAAGCGGGCCGTAATAACTGAGATGCGCGTCACGCACCTTTTTCGAGCGGATCCAACGGTTAACCGCGGCCCAGAATTTCCAGGTGACGCGGTAAAACATGCGAACCAGGCGAATCGGGCGCGTCACCCGCCGGGGCAGAATGATGGTTTCAAACGCCTCCCACAACGTGGCGAGAAGAATGAAGAGGCCCGCGATGGCGATCAGAAGTTTCATTCACGCTCCGTCGGCTCACAACACAATATCAGGTGTTGGTCGCGAGCAGAAATTCCTGAAGATCGGAAAAACGGTTGGGAAAGGGAATGGATTTCTTGGTTCGGTCCAGAAACGCCGCCAGGCGTTCGGGCATCTCCGGACGGACGCCGATGGCGCGGGCGACGGTTTCGCCGAACTTGGCTGGATGCGCCGTGGCGAGCACGATTCCGGGCGCCGCGGTTTGATGTTGCCTCGCGAAGCTCTCCCAACCGAGCACTCCGACAGCCGTGTGGGGATCGAGCATGTAGCCATGGCGTTCGTCCACATCATGCATGATATGCAATGTCTCCTCATCGCTGAAACTGCATCCCCAGATGTCGCGCCGGATGGCCTGAAGATCGTTGTCGTAGAGATCGACAATGCGCGCGAAGTTGCTCGGGTTGCCGACGTCCATGGCATTGGATATCGTGTGGCGCGAAGCGCGCGGAATCAGCTTGCCGCTGCGCAGAAATTCGGGTACGACGTCGTTGGCGTTGGTCGCCGCGATGAACTGCCCAACATCCAGGCCGACGCGCTTGGCCAGCAGCCCGCCGGTCAGATTGCCAAAATTGCCGCTCGGGACCGAAAACACTGGAAGGCCGTCCGACGGCCCGAGTTGCGCGACGGCGGCGAAATAATAAAGGCTTTGCGGAATGAGACGCGCGATATTGATGGAATTCGCCGACGTAACCGTGATCTTTTCCGCGACCACGGGATCAACCAGGGCCTGCTTCGCCAGTCGCTGGCAGTCGTCGAATGAGCCGGACACTTCGAGGGCCGTGATGTTCTGCCCAAGCGTCGTGAGCTGTTTTTCCTGCGCGTCACTGACGCGCCCGGTG
>Ga0209380_10000048_pt1 | contig 69029 bp, 67 predicted proteins | sample HubBroMetageWFT6_FD_188347 | JGI IMG/M metagenome (GOLD analysis project Ga0209380, IMG submission 188347) | Warmed and freeze-thawed soil microbial communities from the Hubbard Brook experimental Forest, New Hampshire - Hubbard Brook CCASE Soil... | ecosystem: Environmental > Terrestrial >...
CGCCGCCGGGCCGCCGTTGGCTGCCAGCGTGATCAGGCTCACGCGCGGGTCGGCGTCGGCCAGCGCGCTGGCGATCTTCGCGCTGTCGTCGGTCGAGGCGTCGTCCACGATGATCACCTGTACGTCGACGCCGTCCTGCGACAGCACACTGGCGACGGTCTCCAGCAGATAGTGGCCGTAGTTGTACATCGGGATGATGACCGATACCAGCCGACGCCGGCCCGGCGACGGACGGCCGGCCGGGCTGCGGATGACGGCCCTCGGCATCAGCCGCCGGCCCCCGCCTGCGGCGGGTTTGGGACGCTGCCCGGCGAGCGGATCCCCGGTCCTGCCCGCTGTTCTGCCAATCTGCACCACTCAGCACTCCTGTCACGCAAGCCCATGCCGCGGAACCACATTACCTAGCCGCCTTAGGTATTACGGTGAACTGCAGATGATGGTTCAAATAAGTCGGCCGCAATCCACCGGAAGGTGTCCCAAATCGCGTCGGCGACGGCCTGCAGCCGTATCAGGCCCTTGACAAAGCAGTTGTTGGGGCGTACTTGACCTGCAGTGATCACATATGGTCATCATGCGGTAGCTCTTGTAGTATCGCGGAAGTGGAGTCCATGCTTTGTCCCGTCCTGATCGGCCGCAGCGCCGAGCAGGATGCGCTCATGGCCGCTCTCGACGCCGCCGCCGAGGGAAACGGCGGTGCCGTGTTCATCACGGGCGACGCCGGGATCGGCAAGTCCCGTCTCGCACGAGATGTCGCAAATATGGCATACGTGCGAGGCTTCCAGGTGCTGACCGGGCGCGGCACGGAGTCCACCGTCCCGGTCCCCTACCGTCCGATCACCGAGGCGCTGATGGGCGCTGCCCGCGTGGGCGTCGTGCCCGACTCGCCGGCGATCGCCGACTACCGCGCCGCACTCGGTTCCCTGGTCCCCGAATGGAGCCGCCCCGGCGCCGGGGACGCTGAGATCTCCCCGGTGATCCTGGGTGAAGCCGTGCTGCGGATCCTCGCCTCCCCCGGCTGGAAGGGCGGCCTGCTGGTCCTGGAGGACCTGCACTGGGCGGACCCGGAGACGCTGGCGATCGTCGAGTACATCGCCGACAACATCGCGGGTACGAACGTGCTCTGCGTCGTCACCCAGCGGGATACCGAGCTGACGGCATCGGCCGAGCTGCTGCATTCGGCCGCGGCGCGCCGGGTAGCCACGAGGGTTGACGTTCCTCGCCTGCCGGCTGCCGCGGTCCGGAAGATGGCCGCCGCCTGCCTCGATGTGCCGGAGGTCCCCGCCGAGGTCAGCGGGCTGCTGGCGGACTGCGACGGCCTGCCGTTCGCGGTCGAGGAGATACTCGCGGCCGCCGTTTCCTCAGGTCAGCTCGCGCGTGATGATGGTGGCTGGCATGTCGACAGCCACGTTTCCACCGGCGTGCCCGAGTCGATCGTAGGCTCGGTGCGCGGGCGCCTGTCGGTGCTGGGTCCGGTCGTCTCGAATGTGATCGTGTCGGCCGCGATCCTCGGCCGCCAGTTCGACTGGACGCTGCTGCCAGCGATCGCGGGGGTGCCGGAGTCCACGGCCCTCGACGCGCTGCAGCGGGCCCGTGAGGTGCAGCTCATCGAACCCGTTACGACCGAGGCGAGCACATTCCGCTTTCGACACAGCCTCACCAGGGGCGCGATCATCTCGAGCCTGCTGCCCCCCGATCTGGCCGCCAGGTCGGCTGCGGCCGCCTCGGCCATCGAGGATGCCCATCCGGGGCTGCCCGACGGCTGGTGCGAGCTCACGGCCGAGCTCTACGCGGCCGCCGGGCAGGCTATCGCGGCGGCCAGGCTGCTGCTGACCGCCGGGCGCCGGGCTCTGCATCACGGCGCCATCGGAAGCGCGATCGTCGCCCTTGATGACGCGCGGAAACTGCTGCCGGAGGCGCAGCTGGCCGGGCCGATGCTCGCGATCGAGATCGACGAGGTCCTCGCGGGCGCCCTGGCGATGTCCGGGGACTCCGAGCACCTGGCACCGCTCGCTGATGACCTCATCCGGCGGCTGCGGGCCGCCGGCGCGGACCCGCGCCGCGAGGCGCTGATCCGGCTCCAGGCGGCGAGCACCAGGCCGGAGGACAACCTGACCGTGGCCGCGGGCCATCTGTCGGCGGCCGCGGCGGTGGCGGACCAGCTCGACGACATCGAACTGGCCAGCAGGATCGATGCCGTTGCCGCGCGCGGTGCCCTGGCCGCCGGTGAGCTGGACCTGGCTGAGACGCTGGCCCGCCGGGCGCTGGCTTCGGCCGACGCGGCGGGCATGTCCGGCTGGGCGGCCGATGTCGGCCTCGAGTCGCTGGAGACCATCGGCCGCCGGGAGCGCGCGCGGGACCAGCGCCTTGCGCGCGCAGCGTTCGAGCGGGTCAGGGAGATCGCCGACGAAAAGGACCTGGGCGTCTGGCGCATCCGGGCTATGCACGAGCTCGGCACGCTGGACATGCTTGAGTTCGGCTCGCTCAGCCAGCTGTCGCAGGCGCTTGAGCTCGCCCACCAGGCCGGCATCCGGTCGGCCGCGACGCTGATCGAGCTGCAGCTTGCGAATATATGGAGTCTTGGCACCGACCTCGACCAGGCGCTGCTCGCGGCGCGGCAGTGCCAGCGCTCTGCCGCCCAGATCAGCGCGGCGCGGGTCGAGGCGATGGCGTTCTGCCTGCAAGCCAACATCGCCGCCGTCCGCGCCGACCGTCAGGGCGCGGACATCGCTATCCGGCGCGCCGAGAACCTGATGCCCGGCGACCCCGAGATCATGTTCGCGACGCGCGGCCAGGCTCGCGTGCTCACCGCGCTGTTCCGCAACGACACTGCCCACGCGCTCAAGGAGTCGGCCGAGGGCATGACGTACGGGCTGGTGGCGCTGACCGGCGCGCGGCAATCTCAGGGGTTCTACTCGGTGATGCAGGCGCCGCTCCTGGCCCCGCGCCGGGCGCTGGTCCTCCACGCGCTGCTGCACGCGATCAGTGGTCAGGACGGCCGCGAGGCGATTAACCGCGCTCACGAAGTGGGGGCCGGGACCAGCTGGAACGCGGGCTGCCTGGCGTACGCCGAGGCGGTGCTGGCGGGCCGCGAGGGACACGGCCGCCGGGCTTCGACGCTGGCGGACGAGGGTGCCGCCCACTTCGCGCCGTTTGCACCCTGGTGGAACAACCTCGTCAGGCGTCTGGTCGCCCCGGCCGCGCTGGAGGACCGCTGGGGGCAGCCGGTTGCCTGGCTGCGCGATGCCGCCAGCGACTTTGAGGCCAGCCACCACGATCGCCTCGCTTCCGCGTGCCGCGGGCTGCTGCGCCGGGCGGGCGAGCGTGTCCCCCGCGCGGGCCGCGGCACGGCCGAGGTGCCGGTGCAGATGCGCCGGCTCGGCGTGACCAGCCGCGAGATGGACGTGTACCTGCTCGTCGCGCGCGGCTACTCGAACTCCGATATCGCCGCGAGGCTCTTCATATCGCCCAAGACGGTTGAGACCCACGTGGCGAGCCTGGTCGCGAAGATGGGCCAGGCCGGCCGCCGGGAGCTGGTGGCGCACGCAGCCCGCTACGAGCGCCCCGCCCGCTGAGCCACGCCCGCCCGCTGAGCCACGCCCACCCGCTGAGCCAGGTACGGGCCGCCCACGGCCCCTCACGTACCACGCGCGGCAAGGCCATCTGGAGGCGTTCTGTGATGTTTGTCCGGCTAGGCGGCGAACATTTGCATGTCTAGTACGAATAGTTCGTACTAGACACGCAAGCGTGGGATCAGCGGCCGCGCGTGAACATCAGCCGAAGCGCAGATCCACCGCAGCGCGCGACCCGACCGGCCTGCCAGCCCCGAGGCCGGCCGCGCCCCGGCCAGGCTGGGATCCCAGCTGGAGCCACGTTTTGGCAACGAGCTGGTAACGCATTTCCCCTGGTTACCGGCGGGTGTTACCTCCGCGTGTTACTGGCGCGTTAACTCAGGTGGCGCTGCGCGCTAGGTCAGGGTCTGCCCGATGTGCGACGGCCTACCGGTCGGCCAGGCTAGACAGCGGTAAGGCAATCAGCTTCCCCCCACTGCTTCGCCTGTTACCCCTCGTTGCCGCAGGCCGCCGACCTGCGCCTGGCGGGAGTCAGGCTAGGAGGACTTCAATGACGGTCGATGCCGCCGTGGACGCCCAGACTAGTTTCGAGACCGAAGCCATTCCCTATATGAGGCTTATGTTCCCTGCCGCGCTGCGCCTCACGCGGGACCGTGGTGACGCCGAGGACCTCATTCAGGAGACCTTCGCCCGCGCCTACCAGAAGTTCCACCTGTTCACGCCAGGCACGAACCTGCGTGCATGGCTGCACCGCATCATGTTCCACACCTTCTACAGCGCGTGCCGCAAGCGGCGCAGCCGGCCGCCGGAGACCCTCGCCGGCGACCTCTTCGAGACGCAGGACACCCAGAGCCCGACCGTGCCGCCGACGCGGTCCGCTGAGGCCGAGGCCCTGGACAACCTCGCGGGATCGCCGGTCATGCGGGCGCTGCGCGACCTGCCGGCCTGCTTCAAGACCGTCGTCTACCTCGCCGACGTCGAGGGCTACCGCTATGCCGAGATAGCGGAACTCATGGGCACCCCGCTGGGAACGGTGATGTCGAGGATCCACCGCGGGCGGCAGATGCTGCGGTCGCGGCTGGCCGAGCCGGGCGCGCTGGCGACGGTGAGCCCGGTCCGGCCGGTCGTGGCGCCCTCCGGCGCCGACACCGCGGCGGACGTGGAGGACGCCAGCGAGCTCAATCCGGCGCTCGCGGCCTAGTACGCGTGGTCGTACTCGTCGTCCAGGGCCCCCGGCCCCGGGGAGCGGTCGCTCCAGAAGGCCGTACCGCGCCACGGCCGCTCCCCCAGGACCAGCGCGGCGAGGAAGACGATCACGACGCCGAGGCCGTAGAAGAAGCCGAGCCCTTCGAGCAGCCGCATGGTCGACGCGCTGAATAGAGCGCCGTGGCTGACCACGGGCGTCCCCGCAGTGATACTCGACACCGCGGTGGCGGCAATGGGCACGCCGACCACGAACCAGGCGCCCCCGAGCGCGGCCAGGAACGCGCCGGGGGCGGCCGTGCGCGTGGAGACGAGGATAAGCAGACCGCCGAGGAACGCGGCGGCGCCGGGCACAATCGAAAGCCACAGGCGGCCGGAGGTGTACGCCCACGTCTTGTCCGGCGTGTAGGCGTATCCGAAGTAGGGCCCGACGAACGGGACGAGGGCTCCCCAGGCGCCGAGCAGCACGAGCAGGATGCCGCTGAGCCGCCCGCGTCCAGCCCGGGATTCGCCATTCATGATGTCATCTCCCAGTGTCGCGGCTGATGCAGTGCCGCCCCAGCTACCCCGCACCTCCGGCGCCTACTCATGCGGCGGCGCGGTCGGGCCGGAACCTCAGGCAACCGCCTTCAGGCCGAATCCCCAGTTGAGCAGGCGCGCAGCCGCGACGTCGGCAGTGAAAGGCCCGGTAGCAGGGCTGCCGAGCACCGCGCCGAGCAGCGTCATGCCGTGCCGCTCCGCTTCGAAGAGCAGGCAGTGCTTGGCGGCGTCGGTGTACCCGGTCTTGATGCCCTCGGCGCCCTGATAGGTGCCGATGAGCTCGTCGGTGTTGTCCCACCAGTACGCGTGGTGGCCCCGGCCCTTCTTGACCTGATAGAAGCGCAGGTCCACGATCGCGCGGAACGCCGGCAGCCGCATCGCGGCCGCGCCGAGCTTCAGCAGGTCGGCCGGGGTGGAGTAGGTGGAGTATTCCGTTGGGTACGGCAGCCCGTCGGGGCTGGTGAAGTGCGTGTGCAGCATGCCGAGCTGCCGGGCGGTGGCGTTCATCTTGGCCAGGAACGCGGTCATCCCCTTGCCGTAGTTGACCGCCAGGACGTAGGCGGCGTCGCATCCCGACTGCAGCAGCATCGCCTCGAGCAGCTGCTGAGTGGTCAGGAAGTCGCCCGGATGCAGGCCCGCGCTCTCCCCCTGATACTTCGCCACGTACGAGATCACCGAGCGGGGGATGCGCAGCTCGCGGTTCAGGCCGCCGGCCTCGATCACCACCAGCGCGGTCATGACCTTGACGATGCTGCCGATCGGCCGCTCGGTGTTGAGGCCGCGGCTCCACAGCACCTGCATGGTGGACGCATCGGCGAGCGCGCCGCCCGCGGCCTGGACGTGCTGGGGTGTGGTGTCGACCCGGAGCCCTGGCGTCGGCGACGGGGCGGGGCCGATGACGGGCTCGCCGGTCGCGGCCGGGCTCGATGGCTGCGCCTCCGGCAAGCCGGACCTTCCGGCCATCGCCTGCGGCGCGTGCGCCGGACTCGAGCAGGCCGCGAGCGTGGCCGCGCCGATGACTCCGGCCGCTGCCAGCGAGGTGAGCCGGGTAGCGATGCCCATGCGAATCCCGTCGTCGGAGTCGGCAGCTGCAAGGCACGACAGTACTCCAGCCAATCGGCCGGATGGATGTTTACCGCCAGCTCAGCCGCGGATGTGCCCTAATCACCGTATGTCCGACGATAGTGAGCAGCGGCTCGCTGCCTGACGGCGAGAGGGCTGGCTTGCAGGCCAGCCGCCCATACCACCCCTGACACGACTCAGACCTCTGACAGCCTGGACGAGGCCTGAACGCGTCCGCGGAAGGTACGAAGCCCTCGCAGGTTCCATGCAGACTTCGGGGGCGAACGGGACAATCCGATGCTCACTGCAACCCTCGCGCCCTGCTCACCACAGGGCTCTGACCTGCGGGAGAAGCCGCCGGCCGCAGCCCGCTGGCCCAGCGCGGCGATCATGTTCTCAGCCAGAGCCGTTTTTGTTCCTTCTGGGGCGAGATTTGCCCCTGTGACTCAGATCATAAGAGTGATTCGGATATTCCAGGCATAGCGGGAACCCGCGCAGGCGTTCACACTGTGTAACCGATAGCGCCCAGACGCGTGATGGTTGCCCCGAGCAACGCGTGCCTTGACCCGCGCCACATCCGCGCATCGCTGCCGCACTGATGGTGCTCCCCCGCACCGGATGGCTGTGCCCTGGGTGTCCACGAGCGCACCCCCCGCGCCCGACCGAAGGTTCACCTTGCACCCTCGCTTCAACACGCCCAAGTCCGCTGTAGAGAACATCAACGCCTTTGTCCGCCGGCAGTCCCGCGTCACGCTCGGGATTGGTGCCGCGGCCGCCGTGACGGCGGTCGGCCTATCCGCAGGCGTGGCCGCAGCCGTCACGGCAGGCCCGTCTCATCCCGTGACCGCGGACAGCAAGCTGAGCGCGCCCAAGATCGCGGTCAGCGCCCCCGCCACCGGCCACGTCAGCACTCCGGCCATCACGCGCCCGACAGGACCGGCGCCCTCGCTGGCGCCGGCACCGCACGCGGCCGCCCCCCGGCCGACGGCAACCGTCCGGCACGTCGCCAGCGCGTCGGTCCCGCAGCATCCGGCGGTCGCGGCGAAGCCCGCGCCGGCGGCGCACGCTGTGGCGGCGTCGCACCCGGCGGCCGCACCGTCCCACCCGGCACCGGCCAAGAGCACGCCAAGCCACAGTGCGGCGCCGGCTCACGCGGCCGCCGCGCCGGTCCACCTGGCCGCGCCGGCTCACGCCGCGCCGGTCCATCTGGCGGCCCCGGCTGCGCATCCCGCGCCGCCCGCTCCCCCGGCCAAGCCGTACCTCATCTACGACTCGGTGACGCCGTCGTCGATCCCGGCCGGTCATGAGGTCGCGACGTACGCCACCGGCGGATTCGCCGTCCCGGCGTCGCACGTCGCGGGCCGCAAGGTGCTGTGGATCGACACCAACGGCTCTGACCCCGGGGCGGGCGCCCTGGACGTGGAGCCCGGTGACGCGACTCCGTCCGTGGCCGCGGCCTGGACGCAGCACAAGCTGTCCGCCGACCCGAACTCGATTGCCGTCATCTACACCATGCAGTCGGAGTGGCCGTCGGTGCAGGCCGCGATCGCGGCCCTGCCGTCGTCGATGCAGTCCCACGTCCGCTGGTGGATCGCCGACCCGACCGGCGTTCCGCACCTCGTGCCCGGTTCCAGCGCCACCCAGTGGTACTGGGGTTCCGGCTACGACATCAGCACCGCGAGCCCGGGCTTTTAAGCGCGGCTAACGCGGTCACCGTCAGCCCCCGGCCCTGTCCGGCCGGGGGCTGACGCGCGCTGGCGGGCAGCGTGCCGGCCTGCCCGCCGGCCGAAGAACGACCCTTCCCCGAGCTGGGTCCCGCTGCTGTAGCCCTTGCCGTCCTGGGCGATGTTGGATGCGCAGGCCCCCGCGGCGTACAGACCCGCGACCACTGACCCATCGGCCCGCTGCACCTGGCCATCGACGGTGCAGCGCAGGCCGCCCAGGGTGAAGCCCGCGTAGATCGCCTTCCCGAGCGTCAGGTCGAACGCCGCCCACGGCCCGGTGTCCTGCGGCTCGAGCCAGTCCGGGTGCTTATGGAACTCCGGATCCTTGCCGAGCGCGGCCGCCGCGTTGTAGGCGTCGAGCGTTGCGGCAAGGTTGCCGGCCGGGATGCCGAGCGCGGCCTCCATCTCCGCCACGGTCTCCCACCCGTCGATGAACGGCACGAGCGGCATCTCCGGGTACTCCATGTGCTCGCTGTCCACGATCAGGAACGCGGCGCTCCCCGGCTGGTCGAGCACGAACCCCGAGGTCCGCGAGTGGTAGCTGTCCTCGGCCACGAACCGCTTGCCGTCGGTGTTGACGACAATCCCGGTGACCAGCCTGCCGGGCGGATAGAACGGCGCGGTGATGAACGCCTGGTCCATGTGCAGCGCCTGACCGCCCGCCGACACGCCGAGCCTGATGCCGAGGCCGTCGTCATAGGTGGTCCCCAGCACGAACGGCTTCTCCGCGAGCTGCGGCACGTGCTCGGCGACCATTGCCGAATTCATCACGAATCCGCCGGCCGCGAGGATGACACTGCGCGCGCGGACGACACCGCTGTTTTCAAAGGAACGCCACCCGACCCCGGTGACTGTCTCGCCGTCCGTGACGAGCTCGGTGGCGCCGGTCTCGAACCACACCTCCACGCCAAGCTCGGCCGCGCGCCGCTCGAGCAGGTCGATGACGAGCTTCGCGCCCTGGGTGTCGCCCGGAACCGGGACCTTGTGACCGCGGGGCGCGGGTACCGCGAGATTCCGGTACGGCCAGACCTTCTCGTTGCCGGTGTACATCAGCCCCTGCGTCTGCGGCTGGATCACGGCCTTCTCGGGGTAGTAGCTGCGCTCGAACTGGAACCCGAGGCTCTCCAGCCAGTCGCAGTGCTCGGCGGTGCCGTCGGCGTAAGCGCGGATCTTGTCCGGCTCCGGATCGGGAGTCACGGCCATGAGGTAGGCGTACATCTCGTCCGCGCTGTCGTCGTGGCCGGTCGCGCGCTGGACCGCAGTGCCGCCGCCCAGATAGAAATGCCCGCCGGCCATCGCGCTCGTGCCGCCAGCTACCGCGGCCCGCTCCAGAACCAGCACGGACGCGCCCGCCGCGGCGGCCTCGACCGCGGCGCAGCCGCCCGCGATGCCGAAGCCGACGACGACAACATCAGCCTCGTAGTCCTGCCTCATTCGGGGCTACGCCCGCGCGCCCGCGCGGACGGCGTCGCGCGCGGCGATCGCCGAGCCCCTGGCCCCGGCCATGTCCAGATCAGGCACCAGCGCGATCGACGAGGCCTGCGCCTGCTCCTCGCGCAGCACCGTGTGCTCGCGCACGCGCTCAAGGAACCAGTCCCGGAAGTGCGGTGCGGCCTCCACGACGCCGCCGCCGAGCAGGTAGACGTGCGGGTCGGTGAAGTTCGCGGCGATCGTGAGAAGCCTGCCGATCGCGATCGCCTGCTGCTCGAAGATCGAGATCGCCAGCGGATCCCCGCGTTCGCCGTAGCCGCGCACGAGCTTGGCGGCCACCTGCACAGGCTCGTCGGCGAGCGGATGGCCGGGAAACCGGGTGAGCCAGTAGGGCAGCAGGTTCTTGCCGATGGCGGTCAGCGACGCGATGCTCTCCGCGTCGCCGGGCAGCCCGCAGTTGCACTCAGGGACGGGCTGGCCGACTGCGAGCAGGCCCTCCATGGGGATCCAGATGTGCCCAAGCTCGCCCGCCATGCCGGCGGCCCCGCGGATGACCTGTCCGGCCTCCACGACTCCGCCGCCGAGCCCGGTGCCGACGATCACCGAGACCGACGACCGCTCGGCGGCCAGCTCCGGCCCGAAGTGCCGGTAGTGGGCGTACAGGGCCGCGGCGTTGGCGTCGTTGTTGAAAATCACCGGACGGCCAAGGCGCAGCTCGAGCGCACGGCGGACATCGAAGCCGCGCCACTCGATGCTGGCGAAGTTGGTGGCGCCCCGAGACGAGATGATCCCGTCCGCGGTCACCGGCCCGGGCGTGTCCAGCCCGACCGCGCGGACGGCCGTCAGCGGCACGCCGGTCACCTCGAGGATGACGTCCAGCGACCGCGCTAGCGCCTCGACTGCCTTATCCGGGCCGTCCAGTACGCAGCTCGGCGACTCGGCCATCTCCTCGACCAGGAACTGGTCGCTCGAGTCCAGCAAAGTGGCGTTGATCGTGGTGCCGCCGCAGTCGAGCCCGGCCACCACCCAACCGTCGGGTCCCATGACCGCCAGCCTGCCATCCGCAGTTGCCTCGACGCTAGCTGCCAGCGGACGCACCCACGAGTTCGTCAATCATGGAGTCAAGGGCTCCGATCCCGATGGACAGGTGCCCTTCCCCGTTCTCCAGGTGCGCGGTCGCTCCGGGCACGTGCGTGGCGAGCCACTGCCCGTGCGCGAACGGCACCATGAGATCGGCTGAGCCCTGCCAGATCATCGTGGGAACCTTGATCTCGGTCAGCTCGAAGCCCCACGGCTTGACGAACGCGAGATCGTCCTCAAGGCAGCCCTCCTCGCTGACGCGGAACGCCTCGCGGAAGTTACTGGCCATGTCCTCGCCGAACTCGCCGGTCAGCACGGCGCGGTCGACCTCTGGCAGCAGCGACTCCATCGACGCGATGACGTCGGCGGCGGCCACGTCCTTGAGCACCTCGCGGGCGCTGGCCAGATACGGCCGCAACTCCGCCTCGCCGGCCCGGGCCGCGGTGAACTCGACGACGTTGTCCTGGCCCATCCCGGCCATGAAGTCCAGCCCCTCGCCGTCGGCAGGGGCAGCGCCGGCGATGACCAGGGCCGCGGCGACGCTGTCGAGCCGGGCGGCGCAGGCCAGCGCGTGCGGGCCGCCGCCCGACCATCCGGCGACCAGGCACCGGTCGATCTGCAGCGCGGACAGCACGTCGTCGGTGTCGGCCACCACGTCGACAACGCTGCGTCCCGGCTGCGGCGTCGAGTCGCCGTATCCGGGCCGCGACGTCGTCACGAGGCGGAGCCCGCGGGCGTGCACCGCGCGCTCGAGGGCCCGGATCGGCAGGGCCGAACCGGGCGTTCCGTGGTGAAACACCAGCGGCAGGCCGCCCTCGGGCCCGCTGACTCGCACATCGAGGTGCCGCCCGTCGGGCAGCGAGATCTGCGTCGCTACATCCACGCGGTCATTCTGGCACTCAGCCGACCGGGCGGGAACGGGGCAGCCGCCGGCTGGTCGCGACCAGCAGCATCGCCCCCGCCGCCGCGATCGCGAACGCAATGCCGACGCCCGCCGCCAGCGGCCAGCCATGGGCAGTAGCCGCGGTCACCGCCGCTCCGCCGGCCCCGATGCCCATCGCGGTACCGAGCACGTCAGCGAGGCTCAGCGACGCCGACGCCCAGCCCTCCCGGCCCGCCGGCGCCTCGCGCAGCATGAGCAGCGAGATCGGCGCGTACGCGAGTCCGATCCCGAACCCGGCGACAGTCCAGGCGGCAATGCCCGCGTACACCGGGGTGGCCGGGAGCAGCACCAGCGACATCGCTGCGATGCCGATCATGACCACCGCCAGGCCGGTGCCGACGAGGCGGCGGGCCTCCCACGAGCCGTTCAGCCGGGACTGCAGCCAGGCGCCCGCAGTCCAGGCGAGGGTGGATCCGGTCACGGCCAGGCCGGCCAGGCCGGGGCTGTGATGGCGCACCGTCGTGATCGTCAGCGTGACGTAGGCATCCGCGCCGAAGAACGAGAAGGTGAGCAGACCGCGGCAGAGGATCACGGCGGGCAGCCCCGGTCGCGCGGTGAACGTGCCTGCGGGCAGCAGCCGGCGCAGCGACCACCCGACCAGGGCGACACCCGCCACGAGCAGGGCTATGCCGAGGGCGACGGAGTGCGACCCGGCGGTCACGGTCAGGCCGGCCAGCAGCAGGCCCGCACCGGCGGCTGCGGCCAGGCCGTCGGCGAAGCGGTGCTCGGTCGCCGGCGACTTCTCGCCGGCCGCCGGCCGCCGGCCCAGCCGGATCAGCGCCGGCAGCGCCAGCGACCCGGTAATGGCCACGAGCGGCAGCAGGCCGAGGAACACCCAGCGCCAGCCCACGAGGCTGGCGACCGCGGCGCTTACCGCCGGGCCGATCAGGCCGGGCAGTACCCACGCGGTGGAGAGCACCGCCATCATCCGCGCGCGGAGGCTCTCGGGCAGGCACCGGCCGATCGCGACGTAGGCGACCGCCGGGACCGCGCCGGCGCCGATGCCCTGCAGCGCCCGGCCGCAGACCAGCACCAGCATGGACGGCGCCAGCCCGGCGATCGCGAGCCCGGTGCCGAACAGCAGCAGTCCGCCGACGTAGGGCCGCGCCGGCCCGTACCGGTCCGCCTGCCGCCCCGCCGTGACGATGCCGATCACGTTGCCGAGCATGAACGCGCTGAACACCCACCCGTACAGGCCCAGCCCGCCGAGGTCGCGCGCGACGACCGGCATGATCGTCACGACCGCGAGCGCCTCGGAGGCGATGAACGTGATCGTCAGCACCAGTCCCAGGGTGAGGGCGCGGCGCTGGGCCGACCACAGCCCGCCCGCCGCCGCGCCATCTGGGGGCGGCGGAGTCTCGACTATGTCCTCGACTCGGGCTTCAGCGGTCATGCCTTGAGGCTAGAAGCTCAACCACAGTTGAAGTCAACTGAGATAAAGCGGCGAGGACAGCTTCATCTGCCTGAGCATCATGCGCATCCGGGCCACCGTCGTTCCGTCCTCGTCCGCGGCCTGGCTGTCGAACCAGAGCACCTCCGTCTTCGGGGTCTGGCTGAGCGCCACGACCTCGCCGGTGACGCGGTAGCTGCGGTCCGCGAGCACCGGGCCGGCCTGAAACGCGATCTCGATCGCGCCGAAGAGCCCCACGTGATCGCCCATCGCGCCGGCGAGGCCCTCGGCGATCCGGCGGTAGAGCAGGTTCACGACCGCGGATGGCGAGGCGATGGGCCCGCCCCACGGGGACGGGCCGGTGTACCAGTCCAGCGGCTCGGTCATCGCGCCCTGCTCGATCACGGCGCGCTGCCGGTCGCCGTCCGCGGTGGCCGTGTACTCGCCGAGCGAGTCGCCCGGTCGCAGCGCCTTGAGCATCCGGAGGTCCGCCGGATCCACCGGCCGCAGATCGCGGCTGCTCAGTGCCGACCCCACAGCCGGGTGTCCCACGGCGGCAGTTCCGTCGGCGACCACGATGTCGCCCGTGGTCGTCGCCCACGCGCGCACCTGGGCGTCCGCCTCCCCGGCCTGCGGGCGCTCGAGGTGAACCCGGACGGGCTCGCCGTCGGTGGTCGCGTGCCGGAAATAGAGCGAGAGGCTGCCGGTCTCGAACCACCGCTGGCCGAACGCGTCGAGCAGCAGCGGCGGGAACTGGTCCATGTGAATGGACCCGGCGACGGTCCCGCCGCGGAAGCCGAGCGCGGTCGCGGTCGCGTCGTCGTGGATGCTGCCCCTGGCGTGGGCGGAGAGATTGCGGGGCGTCCGGACCGGGCCGGTGAGTACGCCGCTGTCAGCCGTCATGATCGTCCTCCTGCTACCTGCGCACATACCCACTATCCGGACAGGATGGGCGTCAGATCAAGGCCCGAGGGGCCGGCATGTAGGCCGATGTCGGGATAACCGGGCCGCAATGTTACCGGCAAGTAGTGAGCTGCGTCTCATGATGAAACCGATTGCAGTGACGCCCCGTCGAACTCCCTGTCACCGATCGTGACGCCCCCGCCGGGCCGCTCTCCGCAGTGCCGCCCGGACCGTGGCCGGACCGACAGGAAGGACGCCCCATGACTCGCATTGACCGACTGACCGACGCCCTGCGCGACCGCAGGAAGGCCGTGGCCTTCGTGGGCGCCGCCGCAGCGCTGGCCGGTGCCGGCAGTGTGAGCGCCGCCACCATGGCGTCCGCCGCCTCGCCCCCGGCCGCGCACGAGGTCGCGGCCGTCCGCCACACCGCCGCTGGCGATTCCGCCGCCCGCACGGTCGCGGTACGCCGCGCCCCCGCAGCGGCGAAGCCGGCCAAGCCCTACGAGATCTACGACTCGGTGACGCCATCGCAGATCCCGGCCGGCCACGACGTTGCCACCTACGCCGACGGCAGCTTCGCGGTCCCCACCTCGGCTGTGTCCGGCAAGCACGTGCTCTGGATCGACACCAACGGCTCGGACCCCAAGGCCGGCGCCCTGGACGTCGAGCCTGGCGACTCGACCCCGGCGGGCGCCGCGGCGTGGGCGCATAAGAAGCTGGCCGCCGACCCCGGCTCCGTGGCGCGCATCTACACCATGCGCTCGGAGTGGCCGGCCGTGAAGTCCGCTGTCGCCGCACTGCCGGCCTCGATGCAGTCGCACGTCCGGTGGTGGATTGCCGACCCGACCGGCGTTCCGCACGTGGTGCCCGGCTCGAGCGCGACCCAGTGGTACTGGGGCTCGAACTACGACATCACGACCGCGACCCCCAGCTTCTGACCCCCGGTCACCGTCAGTGCCCCGCCCCGCCCCGAGGGGGCGGGGCACTTGACGTTAGAAGCGGCGCCCGGCGATGAACCGGCGCGCGAGCAGGGCCACCGGCAGCACCCACCACAGATCCCAGGCGTGGTGGCCATGGCCGCCCCCGGCCACCGTGGCCACGACCGAGACCGCCACCAGGGCGACGATCGCCAGCGGCAGCACCGGCCGGCTGATCCGCGCCGGAGCCAGGCCCGGCGCTGGCGCCGGCCCGGGACCAGGGGCCGGAGCGGGACCCGGGAGGTCGGTCATGAGGGTCTGCAGGTCGCCCAGGGTCTTGGCCGCGAGCGCCTGGCCGGTGCGCTCGTCCAGTTCGTCGGACGTCAGCCGGCCAGCCTGATAGTTCTCGCTCAGCTGGGTCAGCACCGCATCGCGGTCGGCGTCGGACGCTCTCATGCGCGGGCTCTGCGTCGTGGTCATACCTCTACTCTTCGCCACGGGCGCCCCGCCGGGGAGGACCGGATGTCACCGGCCGGCCGTGACATCCGTCATGCGGCCTGCGCCAGGTTTGAGTGCCGTGGCACGGAGCGGCGCTGGCTGCCCCGAGAGTGAGCCAGACCAACTCGCCGAGCTCGCTGGCCGAGCCGGATTTCTACAGCAGCGCGATCGCCAGGCTGCTCACGGCGAAGTTCGGCGAGCAGTTCACCGAGTCGACCGGGCCGATCGTGCCGCTCGACTACTACCCGGGTGACGCCACCGCGCTCCAGATACTCGGCCACGGCCGGGTTGAGGCGATCGCCGAGCCGGTCCGCCTGTACGGCGGCAGCGCGCTCGTCGTGAAGCGATCGCACTAGCCCGCAACCTAAGTCGAGGCCGGGCGGTCTTCTGACCGCCCGGCCTCTTGTCTGCGCTGGCGTGGCTCAGTGCGCGGCGCCTACCATCTCCGGGGCACTCTGCGGAGCCTGCATCCCGGCGGCAACCGCCGCGCCGCGCGCGATCGCGGCCCGGATGTAACGGCTCGTCCAGCTCACGAGGACCGCGATGATGAGGTACGGCACGACCTTGAGCACGGTCAGCGAGGTGCCGACCGATGTCGTTTCGACGATCACGGTGCGCACCGCGGCCTCGCTCAGCAGGACGACGCCCCACACGGCCGTGACCGCGACGAACGCCTGCCGGACGCCGGGCAGCGACCAGCTGGCCTGCAGCTTCGCGCCCTTGTCGGTGTCCGGGCCCAGGGTCTGCAGCGCCATCCGGTACAGCAGCGGCCGGCTGAGCAGCAGTGAGACCAGGCATCCGAGGCCGATCAGGACCGTCGGCACCGAGCCCTCGAGCAGCATGAGCTGCGCGTTGCCGGTGACGAGACCGAGGGTGGTCTGCGCGACGATGCCGAGGAGGACCAGCACGCCGATGGCATCCACGCTGCGGTGCCTGATGATCCCGATGGCGACGCCCGCAGCCGGCAGGATGCCGGCCAGGACGAGCGCCGTGACTGCGCTCTGCCCGGCAGAGCGCAGTAGCAAGTAGGTGGCGAGGGGCCCGATGATGTCGAACGCTGCCGTGTGCGCGATCGACTGCCACCGGGAGCGACTGGCGCCCCTGCTCTGGTGCTGACCGTTGGTCTTCATGTCTTTAACGCTAGGAACGACGCTGCGCAATTCGCAGTGCGCGACATCATGACCTGGCTATGACCCATGTCATGGTGCACTACATGACATGGAGTGGACCTGGGCGCTGTCTTCCGACTGCCTGTGATCATCCGCTGAGAGACAGCGTGCTGCCGTCGGGATATCCGCGCCGATGACCGCCGGTCAGGATCCAGGCCCGCTGCCGGCCACGGACGCGCCAGTCGTTCCCGCTTCCGGTCATGTCGATGATCGCGGTCTCCTCATCGATGCCGACAACGGTCGTGCCGTCCGGGACGGCGGTGGTCGCGCGGGCAACTAGGTCCGGAGACCAGGCGAGCATCCGGTCGAAGTGCGGGAGGACCCGGAGACGCGGCGCGGCGGCGAGCCCCGGCTCGGCGTCGCGGTCGGGGTGGCGTACCTGCGGCACCCAGCCGGCCAGCGCCATCGCGCCGGCCGAGCATCCCGCGAGCGCGGCCCCGGCGTGCCAGGCCGCGGCGACGGCCGCCCATACGCGGGTGCCGCGCAGGGTCTCGGCCAGGAAGGACGGGTTGCCGCCGGACAGGTAGATCAGGCCGGCGCCGTCGATCAGCGCGGCCAGGTCGGCCGACTCGGCCTCGTCACGGTCCCGGACCACGACCGGGACCGGTTCCACGCCCAGGCGGTCGGCCTGCGCGGCACCAAGCTGGATCCAGCGGCGCAGGCTCGCCTCGCCTTCGGGAGCGGCGGCCGTCGGCATCTGCACGTAGCGGGGTGCGCGTCCCTTGATGAGCATGCCCTCGACGTCCGCCATCACGGGCAGGTACTCGCCGCTGCCGACCAGCGCGAGGGGACCGGTCGTCACCGGCTGCAGTCAGAGCGGGCATTGGCGTCAGCGAGCATCCGTCCATGATGGCCCGGACCGGCTCGCGACGTCACGCGATACGGTCGCGGTGTGGAACACACTCGACTCGGCCGGACCGGCCTGCAGGTATCCCGACTGTGCCTCGGCACGATGACCTTCGGATTGCAGTGCGACGAACCGACGTCGGTGGCGATCCTGGACGCGGCGGCCGAGGGCGGCATCGACTTCCTGGACTCCTCCGATGCCTACCCGCTCGGGGGCGACCTCAGCACGCGCGGCACCACCGAGGAGATCCTCGGCCGGTGGCTGCGCGGAAAGCGTGACCGGTTCATCGTCGCGACGAAGTGCTTCGCGCCGACCGGCCCGGCGCCCTTCGACGGCGGCAACTCGCGCAAGCACATCATGTCCGCGGTGGATGCTTCGCTGCGGCGGCTGCAGACCGACTACATCGACCTGTACCAGCTGCACGGCTACGACCGGAACACGCCCATCGACGAGACGCTCGGGGCGCTTGACGACCTGGTCCACAGCGGCAAGGTCCGCTATATCGGCTGCTCGAACTTCCTGACCTACCAGCTCGTGCGGGCGGTCGGCCGCACCGAGACGCTCGGGCTGGCGCGGCTGGACTCCGTGCAGCCGCGCTACAACCTGCTCTTCCGGCAGATCGAGCGCGAGATGCTGCCGTACTGCCGCGAGGAGGGCATCGGCGTCATCCCCTACAACCCGATCGCCGGCGGACTGCTGTCCGGCAAGCACCAGCGCGAGCACGCGCCGCCGGAGGGCACACGCTTCACGCTCGGCACGGCGGCGCAGAACTACCAGGAGCGCTACTGGCACGATCGCGAATTCGACACCGTCGAAGCTCTGCACCAGGTCGCGGAGAAGGCGGGCGTGAACCTGGTGACGCTCTCGGTCGCCTGGGTGCTGGCGAACAAGGCCATCACCGCGCCAATCATCGGGGCGAGCAACCCGGGGCAGCTCGCGGCCAGCCTTGCGGCCGCGGAGTACAAGGTTGACGACGAGCTCAAGCGCGAGCTCGACGATCTGACCTACGAGTACCGGCTGGGTGATGCGCCCCGATAACGTCATCGGCGTGGCCGTGATCGAGTTCGAAGAGCAAGACCTTGAGGCCCGGGTGCCCGACCTGTCCGCAGGCGGGGCCTGGACGAGGGTGCGCCTGCGCTGGCGGCGTGACCCGCTGACCGGCGCCAGCGCTCGCATCCTGACCGGGGTCAAGCTGCAGCCTCCCACCCGGCCGGACCTGACGGACCTGGCGGCCAAGCCTCCCTTCTGCCCGTTTGACGCCGAGCACCTGGAGATGGCGACGTTCCCGTTCCCGGCCGAGCTGACGTCCGAGGGCCGGATCCGGGCCGGCAAGGCCGTCGTGGTGCCGAACATCCTGGCGTACGCCACGCACAGCGCCGTCGGGATCTACGACCCGGCGCGGCATTTCCTCGACCTGCCGGAGCTGACGCCGTCTCTGCTCGGAGACGCGCTCGCGGCGATGGTCCGGCACGCGCAGGCGGTCCGGCGGCTGGACCCGACGGCGGTGTGGAGTTCGATCAATGCCAACTACCTCCCGCCCGCGGGCGCCTCGCTCGTGCATCCGCACCTGCAGTCAGCGCACGACGCGCACGGCCTCACCGGCCAGCGGTTCCTGGTCGAGCGCGCGGGCAGCTGGCAGGAACGGCGCGGCGCGTACTGGGCGGCGCTGCTTGAACAGGAGGCCGGCGGTCCGCGGTGGCTCGGGCAGATCGGCCGGTCAAGCTGGCTGACGCCGTTTGCACCGACCGGCTTCCACGAGGTGTGGGGCGTGGTGGCCGGCGCCGCGGACGTCACCGAGCTCACCGAGGAGGACTGCCAGGCGCTCGGCCGGGGCCTTGCGCAGGTCTTTGCCGCGTACTACGCGTGGAACCTGAGCTCGTTCAACTTCGGTCTGATCGGCGGCGGCCCGCAGGGACGCGAGCAGGGTCACCAGGTACTGCTCAAGGTTGTCAGCCGCTCGAATCCCGAGCCGATGTACCGCAGCGACGCCACCTACTTCGAGCGCCTGCACGGCGAGGCGATGATCGACCTGAGCCCGGAAGAGGTCGCCAGCGCGGTGGCGGCCAAGTTCGCGGCGGATTAGGCGGGATCTTCACCCGGCACTCCGACACTGCCCCCAGCCGCCCGGTGCGGCCGTTACTTCTTGACCGCGTCCTTAACCTTCTCCCCCGCGTTCTTCAGGTTGCCGGTCACCCTGTCGGCCTTGCCTTCAGCCTTCAGCCGCTTGTTACCGGTGACGTCGCCCGCGGCCTGCTTGCCGCGTCCCTTGAGCACCTTCGCCTTGTTTTTGGCCTTCTTGCCGACGCTCATCGCGTGTTCCTCGTTCCTGTGTAGTCCGGATGGCCGTGAGCAGGCACTACCCGCCCAAGACTCCCGAAACATGCCAGCAGCGCAGTTGCGACTGATTGCCGGGCCGGCCAAGTGGGGACTGGCAAAGCCCGGCAGCGCGCGAATCTATCGGCGCTGCCGAGCCTGCTCGGCCAGGACTGGCTACAGCTTGACCTTGGCCGTTGCCGTAATCGTCTGCTCGAGAACGGCAGGATTGGCGTTCATGTTGCACGCGCCGGCCTTGGTACGCGCTGCGATCTCCGTAGCGCTGATTATGGCCGTGCCCTTGCCGCTGATCCGCTTGTACTTGCCTGTCCCGCCGCTGACGGTGAAGGCGGCTTCGCCCTTGAACGTTGCCAGGCAGGTCTTCGGGTTGAACTGCTGCTTGATGATGTGGACATTTGCTCCGTGGTGGATCTTGAAGCTGCCGCCGGGCAGCTTGACCAGGTCGGTTGTGTTTCCCGAGACGTCAATGCCTCCGGCTGTGAACAGGCCACTCGCGATCACTACGTACCTGCTGGCGCTCGGCTGCGTGGTCATCAGGTTGAAGTGCTCGGTCCCGGACGAGGCAGCGGATCCGGTAGTGCTGGCACTCGCCAGTCCGGCCCCGCTCACGGTTGCCGCCGCCGCTGCGAGTCCGATGAATGCCGCTAGCGTCCTGCCCTTGATTCTTCGCGCTGAGATGTGCGTCACCTGCGTGCCTCCAGTTCGGGTCGTTCCCCCGGTGTCTTCCATATCGGAATCGTCTGTCCGCTTCCTCCGCGGCCGCATCACGGTGACCCCCACAGGAAAATTGCCGCGCGCGTGGCCCGCGCCACGCGATATGTGGCCTGCGCCCCGCGCTGGGTCTAGGGTCCGGTTAGGGATCGGTGCGTGGCGACAGCCGGTCCGTGGGGAGGGGGGTGCGCCGTGGCTGCTACGCGGCTGATCAACGTCACTGTCGGCGAGGTCGAGATCGCGGTCGAGACGGTCCCGGCTCCCGCCTCCGAGCTCACATTCGGCCGCAATGCGCAGGGCCGCGCGAGGGAGGCATTCATACGAGCGCAGGAGGCGATTCTCGAAGTCGCCCGGTCGACTGCCGAGATGATCGATGGTGCCGCCGCAGTCGGCGTGCGGCCCGATCAGGTGGAGCTGGAGTTCGGTTTAAGGTTCTCCGCCGCTGGCGGAGTGATCCTCGCTGCGGCCAGTGACCAGTCCAGCCTGCACGTCACGCTCACCTACGGCAGTGCATCGCAGTCGGCAGGCCAGCTGGCACCAGCGATCCCCGAAGCCGACGTCATCCCGGTGGCGGAGGCACGCTGATGGCGTTCCAGTCTGCGGCTCCGGTCCCCGGCGGCGGGGGGACCGTAACCACCGAGGCGCCGGCCGGCACTGAGAGCCAGCGCGTCCGCCCGGCAGTCGCTGACCCTCGCCGCGAGCCACTGAGCCTGCGCGTTCTCGCCTATTTCCAATTTCCGGTGGCGGCGCTGGGCCTCGCAGCAGGCACCTTCGACCTTGTCGCCTCAACCGGGATAGCCAGCAAGGCGCTCGGACTGGTGATGCTCCTTTTCGGGGCGCTGGTCCTCGTCGGCATCATGGCCTGTGGCCGACGGCCATCAGATAACCAGCGGCGAGTGGCCGCCGCGGGAGCGATCGCTGGTGTCGTGATCGCGGTGATCTTCATCCTCGCCGCGCTCGGCTATCAGAACTTCCGGGCCTGCCTGTTCGCGGCGTCCGGAATACCGTCCGCCGCCATCGCGATCGGGATCGTCCGCTGGGAACTCATCCGCGCCAATGCCGGGCTCGCAGCAGTCGCGGCCGTCGCGAGCGCCGGGGTGTCGTTCCTGCCGTTCGCTTACAACACCATCTACCTGCCCACGACCGCAGACGTCGCCATCGAGTCCACGGTGACGGCGGGGGCCCCCGTCCCAGTCGGCAAGAACCTCGACCTGGTTGACCTGACTCTCACCGTCGAGAACCTCTCGACGATCCAGGCCGTCGACCTCACGTCGATGCTTGAGGTCGAGGGCGTGACCTACGGGGGCAGCAGCGCGAACTATCAAGCCCCGCCGAACGAGAGCGACGCCGTGGCCATCGGCCTGACCGGTCACAACTACCCGAACCTCGACACCAGCGCCACGAGCGAGCAGCATCTGCGCACCCCGACACTGGTCACGCTCCAGCGCCCGATCACCGATGGCTCGTTCCTGCACCCGGGCCTGAAGCTCATCGGGACGGTGCCGGTCCTGCTCCCGGCAGGCAAATACCGCGAGCTTGAGGTGAGGTTCTACCTCTCGTACGCGCGTGCCGACCGGCTGATTCTCACCAACCGGTACTTCGGTCCCCGTTTCGAGGAGAACGAGGGAGGCTGCAGCGATGACGTCCGGACCGCCTGGCACATCTCCCAGACCGCGCTGGACTTCCTGGCGCGCGGCGAAGAAACCGTCGTGACTGACTGGTGCGCAACGGTGACGGATCCCTGGATCAAGACTTTCGTGGGCGGTGCGCCAGGAACTCACACACCGAGCGCAATCGTCTCGCTCGCCGATCAGAACTATCAAACCCGCGAGCAGACGCGGTTCTGGGACATCGAGCTCCCGGCCAGCTAGGGCCCGAGTCAGGCCGCGACGCCGTCGACGTAGGTCACCGTGTTCCTGCCGATCGCCGGAACGCGGGGGCCCGGCAGCAGGATCCCCGTGAGGTTCAGCGGATCCGCGGCGGACAGGTGCGCTGTCTCGCCGCTGCGCTGCTGCTTGCGCACCGACTTCAGCACGTCGATCGCGTCCGGGTGCGCGTACTGCTCACCGCTGAAGCCGGACACGAACCGGCCGCCGCGCATCGTCCCCCGTGCCTCCAGCCGGCGGAACGCCCACAGGACGTCGCGCCACGGGACCGTCAGGCTCTCCCGGGCGAACAGGTCGCGGAACACCACGCCCCACCGCGCCGCGAGTTGCTCGGCGACGGCCTCGGCCAGCTCGTCCCGGTCAACGCCGTCGGCGGGCTCGGGCAGCAGCGACCAGCGGCCGGACGCGCCGGTCGTGCCGCGCAGGCCCCGCCGGAGCCCGCGGGTCGGCGCGTACCGCTCCGGGCTGCCGCGCCGCAGCAGCAGCCTGACCGCGCGGAACCCGTCCGCCGTCACGAGCCCGCGCGCCACGGCGTCCCATAGTGCCTCGTCCACGTCGGTCGGCAGCCGGCCGGTAAGCCGATCGAGGTCCGTGCGGAACTGCGCCCCGTGCTGGCGCAGCACGTCAAGCACCTCGCGCGTCCGGCCGATGGCGGGCTCGGCCGGGGTCTGGTCGCCGCGCGCCGCGCGCAGCAGCCACGGCAGGTCATCGCGCAGGGCCAGCGTGATCGGCGTCGCGCGCGACGGTGACAGTCCGCTGCGCCGCGGCTCGCTGTCTCGCTCGGGGGGGCGACCTCCAGGAACCACCCGCGTGGCCGGGATTGGGTCGCGCACGGACAGGCGCCCCCAGCAGGCCTGCCCGGACATGCACAGCTCGTCCAGCCACTCCTTTTTGTAGCCTTCGACCCGCGCGGCCAGGACCGAGCTCTCCCAGGCCCCGGTGGCCAGCTCGAAGCCCTGCAGCTGCTCGATGACGGCCAGCAAGCCGAACCGGCCCTCCCGCCGCGTGCCCGGTGCCACGTGCTGCCAGCGCAGGAGGAAACGCATGAAGTCCTGGGCGGTCACCGGCTCGATCTCGCGCCGCCGGCGCTCCCTGGTATAGGCGTGGATCCGCGACAGCAGGCGCCGCGAGCAGAACTCCTCGCCGGTCCCGCTGAACTGGCCGCGAAGCGCGAACCCCTCGGCCTCGAGGGTGGCGAGGCCGCGCACGATCAGCGACTCCGCCAGCCCGCAGTCCGCCGCGAGCGCCGCCGGGGTCGACGGGCCTCGGCATTCGAGATGACCTCGGAGCAGGTCGGCCACCGCCGCGTCCTCGTCCGGCGGCTCGGCCGCCACCGGGCAGGGATGGGCGGGAACGACGGCGGCGCCGGGGAAGAGTGCCCCGATCGCGGGCAGGCGCTCCACGGCCGACCACAGCACGCCCGTCTCGGCGTGCACCTCGACCGCCCGCTTGCCACTGACCAGGACGTCGAACCACGGCCGAAGGGCTCCGTCCGGGCGCATCGCGATGAGGTTCATCAGCAGGTCGTGCAGCTCGTGCTCGTCCCGCGGGTCCGGCCGGACCTGCTCGGCCACGCGCTCGATCGCGGCCGGGTCGAGTGTCCCGAGCTCGTGCGGCTCGACCGGCAGGCCGCGGCGCAGCGGCACGGCGCGGCTGCGCCGTTCCTCGAGCGGGGCGTCGTCCAGATAGGTGAACGGCCGCCCGTTGAGGATCTCGTGCGCCAGCACGGACGGCTCGGTCGTGTCGCGCACGACGACGCGGACCTGCCCGGCTTCGATGGCCTTGACCAGGTCCTTCAGGCCGTCGATGTCCATCGCGTCGCGCAGGCAGTCCTCGAGGGTCTGGCGGACCAGCAGGTGGTCGGGGATCTCCATCGGGCCGGGCGCGACATTCTCCTGGCAGGCGGCGAGCGTCGGGAACACCGCCGCCATCAGGTCGTCGGACTCCATCCGCTGGATCGCCGGCGGGTTCTTCCGGCCGCCGCGCCACCGCAGCACGGCCAGCGAGGTATTGAGGTTCCACCGCCAGCGGGCCGGGAACAGCGGCGCCGTGAGCACCGCCTGCCGCACGACCTCCTCGACCGTGCCCGACGCGAGGAACTTCGGGACCCGGTCGAGCGGGAAGCTGTGCTGCGGGCCGAGCGACAGCAGGATCGCGTTGTCGCTCGCCGCTGCCTGCAGCTCGAAGTCGAACGTGACGCAGAACCGCTTGCGCAGCGCCAGCCCGAGGGCCCGGTTCAGCCGGGCGCCGAACGGCGCGTGCCCGACGAGCTGCATCCCCCCGGCGTCGTCGAAGAAGCGCTCCAGCACGATCGTGTCCATCGTGGGCAGCTCGCCCAGCTGGGCCAGCCCCGCCCCCAGGTACGCCGCGATCGTCTCCGCGGCGGCGTCGCCGAGCCCGCATTCGGCGGCGAGCCAGCTGACCGCCGCCGGGGCGCCGCCCGCAGCGAGCTGGCCGGCCACCGCCGACCTGATCGCGCAGACTTCCTGCGACAGCTCGACGGTGCGGCCGGGTGCCTCACCCAGCCAGAACGGCACCGACGGAGGCGCACCCTGCGCGTCCACCACCCGCACGACGCCCGGCTCCACCCGCCGGATCCGCCACGAGGTCGTGCCGAGCAGGAACACGTCGCCCGCCATGCTCTCGATCGCCCAGTCCTCGTTCACCGAGCCGACTACGGCCTCGTCCGGCTCCGCGACGACCCGGTAGTCGCCCAGCTCCGGGATCGCCCCGCCGGACGTCAGCGCGGCCATCCGCGCGCCGCGCCGGCCGCGCAGCTGCCCGCTGACCTGGTCGTGGTGCACGTAGGCGGCCCGCCGGCCGCGGCCGGTCCTGATCCCCTCCGACACCATGTCGGTGACCGCCGCGAAGTCCTCCGCGGTCACCGCTGCGAACGGCGTCGCCCTGCGGACGAGCTCGAGCAGCTCGCCTGCGTCCCATTCGGCGGCCGAGCACTCAGCCACGACCTGCTGCGCGAGGATGTCCAGCGGGCACGGTGGGATCACGAGCTTGTCCAGTGCCCCCGACCGGGCTCCGCGCAGCAGCGCGGCGCACTCGACGAGCTCGTCGCGCGTCGTCGGGTACACGACGCCGGCCGGCACGCCGTTGCGCGTGTGATTGGACCGTCCCACCCGCTGCAGGAAGGTCGCGAACGCGCGCGGGGAGCCGATCTGGCAGACCAGCTCGACCGGCCCGACGTCGATGCCCAGCTCAAGCGACGCCGTCGCCACCAGGGCGCGCAGGTCACCCTCGCGCAGGCGGGCCTCGACCCGCTGCCGCCGCTCCCTGGACAGGCTCCCGTGGTGGGCCGCGACCTGGCCGTCACCGAGGCGCTCGCCGAGCTGATGGGCGAGCTGCTCGGCCATCCGGCGGGTGTTGACGAACACCAGCGTGGTCCGGTGCTGCTTGACGTGCTCGGCGATCAGGTCGCAGATCTCGGCCATCTGCTCGGTGGTGGCGACCGCTCCCAGCTCGTCGCTGGGCAGCTCGAGTGAAAGGTCGAGCTGGCGCCGGTGCCCGGAGTCCACGATCGCGCAGCGCGGCGAGTCGTCCGGGTGGGACCGGTCGGCGCCCGCGCCGACCAGGAGCCTGGCCACCGCCTCGATCGGGCGCTGGGTCGCCGACAGGCCGATGCGCTGTATCGGCGGCTCCGCCACGTGCTGCAGGCGCTCCAGGGTGAGGGCCAGGTGCGAGCCGCGCTTGTTGCCCGCGACGGCGTGAATCTCGTCGACGATCACGGTACCGACGCTGGCCAGCATCGCCCGGCTGCGCTCCGCGGTCACGAGCAGGTAGAGCGACTCCGGCGTCGTGATCAGGAACTCAGGCGGCCGCTTCAGCATCGCCGCCCGCTCGGCGGCCGCGGTGTCGCCGGTCCGCACCGCTACCCGGATGGACGGCGCGCTCAGGCCCAGGTCCGCGGCGACGCCGGCGATCTCGGCAAGCGGGCGCTCGAGGTTCTGCCAGATGTCGACCGCGAGCGCCTTGAGCGGCGACACGTAGACCACCTGGGGCCCGTCGCCCGGCTCCTGCCCGGCCTCATGGGCCCGGTAGATCCGGTCAATGCAGACGAGGAACGCGGCCAGGGTCTTACCCGACCCGGTCGGCGCCGCGATCAGCGTGTGCCGGCCCGCGGCGATCTCCGTCCATCCCTCCGCCTGCGGCGCCGTCGGCCCGGCCGGGAACCGGCGCTCGAACCAGGCGCGGACGGCGGGATGGAACGACTCCAGCATCAGGCCACAGTAACGCCGTGGACCGACAGTCGGCCCCGGCCGCAGGTAGACCCCTCAGGAGGCGTACTTCTGCACGATCTCGCCGACCTCCGGCAAGGCGGCCTGGATGTGCTTGGCCGCGCCGCCGCGCACGGTTCCGTAGGCCTTGACGATCACTGGCCGGCCGGAGGCGGCCGCGCGGGCGTCGGTGACCCCCAGTAGCGCCTGCGATACCTCGGCCCCGTTCTTCGCGAGGTAGTCGCCGAACTCGGCGCCGCCATCGGACCGGTAGCCGGCCCAGTAGGGTTCGAGCTTGTCCACCATGTCCGGCAGGAGCGAGTCGACCATGAAACGGACGTGGCCCGGCTTGAAGGTGTTCACCGTCTTGTAAGCGAGCTTGACTGCCGTCCCGGAGATCCCCGACTGTCCGGCGATCCCGCGCTCGATGAGCGCGAAGCAGTCGTCCGCGACCAACGTCCTGGATTCGGGTGCGAGCAGGGTCTCCTGAAGCGATGCTGGCATGTCTGCGGTGTTCTCCTTACACACTGGGAAAGGCACGACGAAATCCGTACGCGTACTGCTATGCGGTGCCCGTGACTAGACGACGACGACGCCCGCGCGGTTTACCGGCTAGATCACCAGACCGAGGCCGCCATCGACCAGGAACGTCTGGCCGGTGGCGTAGCGGGCACCGATCACGCCGATGCACGCGTCGGCGATATCCTCCGGCGTTGCCACCCGGTGCAGCGGCGCGACCAGCTCCACCCCCGCCTTGCGCTCGTCCCAGGTCTGCGTCCAGGGGGTGGCGACCAGCCCGGGCGCGACCGCGTTGACGCGCACGCCGTCGCCGGCGTACTTGGCCATGATCGTCGTCAGATGATTCAGCGCCGCCTTGGATACCGCGTACGGCAGGGAGCTGCCCGTCTGCCTGATCCCGGCCAGCGACGTGATGTTGACGATCCAGCCCTCGTCGGCCCGGCGCAGCAGCGGCAGGGCCGCCTGGCTGACCAGGAAGGTACCGACGAGATTGGTGCGCAGCACCTTGTCCCAGTGCTCGACGGTCACCGCGTCGATGTCGTGCAGCGGCACATCCACCGTCACCCCGGCGTTATTGATGACGCCGTCGAGCCTCCCCCACCGCTCCTCGGCCGCGGCCACCAGCGCCGCCGCGGTGGCCGGGTCGCCGACGTCGCCCTGCACGTAGACCGCGTCGGGCAGTTCCGCCGCGATCTGCTGCCCGGTGGCGACCGATGACGCGGAGTTCACGACGATGCCGGCGCCAAAGCCGGCCAGGCGGCGGGCCACCGCCGCGCCGATGCCACTCGACGATCCGGTCACGATGACCGCCTGACCCGTCAGATCCACCGGGCTCCCTCCAGCCGACATAGCCTTCGCCGGAGCTTAAGTCAGACCCGATCGGTAGCGTGAGCGCATGAGCGATCGACTGAGTTCTCAGCAATTCTACGAATCGGGCGGCGTCGCGGACTGGCGGGTCATCTGGGGCGGCGGCTGGGCGGGCGCGCACTTCCGGACCGAGTCGTTCGCGGCGGGAGTCACGCTGGTGCAGGCGATCGGCGAGCTTGCCGCCGCTGCGAATCACAACCCCGACGTGGATCTGCGGCCCGACGGCGTGACCGTGCGGCTGTTCACCTTCTCGCCGGGCGGCCTGAGCGAGCGCGATGCCGAGCTGGCCCGGCAGATCTCCGCGGTGGCGGCCCGGCTAGGCGCGCCCGCCGACCCGTCCGTCGTGCAGCACCACCAGGTGGCTCTCGACGCGATGGACATCGCGAAGGTGCGGCCGTTCTGGCGCGCCGTGCTCGGCTACGAGGACTGGGAGGACGCGGATCTCCTCGACCCGCATCGCCGGCTTCCATCGTTCTGGTTCCAGCAGATGGACGCCCCGCGCCCCGGCCGGAATCGCTTCCACATCGACGTGTACGTGCCCTACGACCAGGTCGAGGGGCGTATCGCCGCTGCGCTCGCGGCTGGCGGTCACATTGTCAGCGACGCGCACGCGCCGGAATGGTGGACCCTGGCCGACCCCGAGGGAAACGAGGCCGACCTGGCGATCTGGGGCTAGAGCGCCGCACGGGCGGGGAGATCTCAAGGATGAGTAACTGGACACCAGAAGAACTGGACGCGGTCGGCGCCGCCGACGAATTGCAGATCGCCGCCGTGCGAGCCGACGGGTCATTGCGCCCCTATACGACGATCTGGGTCGTTCGCGTGGGTGATGACCTGTACGTGCGGTCCTTCCGGGGGCGCGGAGGCGGCTGGTTCCGGTCCGTGCTCCGGCATCCGGAGGGCCGCATCCAGGCTGGCGGGATCGAGCGCGACGTCGCCTTCGAGGACCTCGGGGACGCGGACCGGGCCGCGATCGACCGGGCTTACCGGGACAAGTACCGGAGTTACGCCGCCGAGATCGTGGACCCGATGGTCGGTCCTGACGCCGCCGCGGCCACGCTCCGGCTGACTCCGCGCTGACACCGGCGGCTCCGGACCTTCCGGCCGAATCACGGAGATAGGCGGACGGCCGAGTCCCGCAGCGCAGCCGTTCCGGAGCCTCAAGGCATGCTGTGCGATGCTCGTGCGGTGACATCTGCGCGCCGGGGGGCGGTCGCGCTCGGGGTTCTGGTGGTTCTGGTGCTCACTGCGAGCGTGACCACCGCCAGCGCCTGGGCCAGTCGGGCCCTGGGCCAGGCTGGGGGGAAGACCGTGGTGACCTTCACCTGGGGCGGCGGGTTCGCGAACCAGATGGGCGCGCTCCCGGCATTCCGGCGCTACGGGATGCAGGCCACGTTCTACGTGCCCTCCGGCCTGGTCTGCCAGCCCTCGGCCGGCTCTAGCTGCACGCATCTGCCGTACCTGAGCCTGAGCCAGGTGCACCAGATCGCTGCGGACGGCGACGAGATCGGCGGGCTGTCGGTGAACCACATCCCGCTCAACATGCTTCCGCCACCGGAGGCGAAACGGGAGATCTGCGACGACCGGGTCAACCTGACCCGGTGGGGCTTCCGCGTGACCGACTTCGCCTACCCGTTCGCGCTGGAGAACCCCACGCTCCAGAGGCTGACGCAGCAGTGCGGCTACAACTCGGGGCTGGGTACCGGCCAGCTGCGCGGCGCCGGAGTGTGCTCGACCTGCCCGTTTGCCGAAACGATCCCGCCGGCTAATCCGTACGTGCTGCGCACACCGATCGAGGTGTCGTCGGTCGGCACGTCCTGGACACCGGCCACCTTCGAGAACATCGTCACCGCCGCCCAGCAGAACGGGGGCGGCTGGGTCATCTTCACCGTCCACGACGTCTGTCCCCGGACCTGCTCCCTCGGCGTCACGGTGCCCGAGCTGGACACCGTCCTGAAATGGCTGCATGGCCGGACAAGCACCGGGGTGAGCGTGCGCACGATCGGGCAGGTGATCGGCGGCCCGGTACGGCCCGCCGTGCCCGGGCCGCCCCCGCCGCGGATCCCCCCGCCGGGAGTCATGAACCCCCGGCTGACCGAGGTCTCCTCGGGCGTGCCTGCCTGTTTCCAGGCGGCCAGGTACGGGACGAACCACGCAGCCTTCAGCTACAGCTCAAGCGGCGGGCCGGGCGGGGCTGGCGCGGAGATGATCTCGCTGAGCCAGCGGAAATCCGGGACGGCTCAGCTCCTCCCGACCCTCGACCTGGGCGAGTGCGCCCCCACGGCGTCGGCGGGAGACGCCTACACGGCCGGCGCCTGGTACAAGTCGAGCCAGCCCGTGGTGTTCAACGTCTACTACCGGACTCAGATCGGCACCTGGCGATTCTGGCTCACCAGCCCGCCCCTGGCTGCCGAGCGGAACTGGACCAGGGCGCAGTGGACCACGCCCGCGTTGCCGTCGGGGGCCAGCGCGCTCAGCTTCGGGCTCGCACTGCGCTCGGACGGCACCATGGCCACGAGCAGGTACAGCCTCACGCGCGGGCACCCCGCCGGATCGCAGGCCAGCGTGTTCGGCCTGGTGATCTACGCGTTCCTGGGCCTGGTCGTCCTGCTCGCCGGGATTGTCGGCATCGCCGCCCTCATCCGGCGACTCCGCAACCGGGGCGACCGCCCTCGGTCGGGCGAGGCCTGATCGCCGGACACGGCGTCCGTTAGCCTGGTCCGGTGAAGGCGCTGCTGCTGGAGAACATCCACCCCGAAGCCGTCCGGCTGCTCGAGGATGCCGGGCTGGACGTCATCCAGCAGCGATCCGCCCTCGGGGAGGCGGACCTGGCCGCCGCGCTGCCCGGTGTCGCGCTGCTGGGGATCCGGTCCAAGACCCAGGTCACCGCCGAGGTGCTGGCCGGGGCTCCGGATCTGCTGGCCGTCGGGGCGTTCTGCATCGGCACGGACCAGATCGACCTGGCCGCGGCGTCGGCACTCGGCGTCGCCGTTTTCAACGCGCCGTACTCGAACACGCGCAGCGTCGTCGAGCTGACCCTCGCCGAGATCATCGCCCTGACCCGCCGGCTGACCGAGAAGGACCGCGCCATGCACGCAGGCGTATGGGACAAATCGGCGGTTGGCGCCCACGAGGTCCGCGGCCGCACGCTTGGCATCGTCGGCTACGGCAACATCGGCGCGCAGCTGTCGGTCGTCGCCGAGGCGCTCGGCCTGCGGGTGGTGTTCTACGACACCGCCGACAAGCTCGCGCTCGGGAACGCCCGGCGCTGCGTCAGCCTCGACGAGCTGCTTGAAGTGTCCGACGTGGTGAGCCTCCACGTGGACGGCCGCCCGGCGAACAGCTCGTTCTTCGGCGAGAAGGAGTTCGGCCAGATGCGGCCGGGCGCCCTGTTCCTGAACCTGTGCCGGGGCTTCGTGATCGACCACGACGCACTGCGCCGGCACCTGCTGTCCGGGCACCTCGGCGGCGCCGCCGTCGACGTCTTCCTGGAGGAGCCCAAGTCAGCCGGCGACCCGTTCGTGTCCGTGCTGCGCGAGCTGCCGAACGTCATCCTGACGCCGCATATCGGCGGCTCGACCGAGGAGGCGCAGGCCGACATCGGCGCGTTCGTCGGCGCCAAGCTCTCCGACTTCGTCGCCGACGGTGCCAGCTCCCTGTCGGTCAACCTGCCGCAGCTGACGCTGCCGCCGACTGCGGGCTCGCACCGCCTGGCCCACATTCACAGCAACGTGCCCGGCGTCATGGCCGAGATCAACTCGGTGCTCGCCGAGCACGGCGTCAATGTGGAAGGCCAGATCCTCGGCACCCGCGGCGATCTCGGCTACGCGCTGACCGATATCGGCATCGACTATCCGGACCAGGTCGTCGGGCAGCTGCGGGCGATGAGCCAGACCGTGCGGCTCCGGGTCCTGTCTTGACGCTCGAGGCTGCACTCCAGTCGGCCGTCGGTTCCCAGCACGTCCTCCTCGATCCCGACCTGCGCGCCTCGTACGAGACGGACTGGACCGGCCGGTTCACCGGCTCGTCGCGTGCCGTGGTCCGGCCCGCGACTGCGGCCGAGGTGGCGCGCGTCCTGCGCGAATGCGCCGGCGCGGGCGTCCCGGTGGTCGTGCAGGGCGGCAACACCGGCCTGGTGGGCGGCGGCGTCCCGCCCGGCCCGCCGACCGACAACCCGCCGGTCATCCTGCTCACCAGGCGGCTAAGCGACCTGGGCGAGATCGACGTCGCAGCCCGGCAGGTCACGGCCGGCGCGGGCGCAACCCTCGCGGCCCTGCAGGCGCATGCGCGCGCGGCCGGCCTGGACTTCGGCGTCGACCTCGCGGCCCGCGACTCCGCGACGGTGGGCGGCATGGTCGCCACCAACGCCGGCGGCATCCGGGTCGTGCGGTACGGCAGCATGCGCGATCAGGTCGCCGGGGCCGAGGCCGTGCTGGCGGACGGGCGGGTCGTATCCCGGCTGGACGGCCTCGCCAAGGACAGCACCGGCTACGACCTCACGCACCTGCTGGCGGGGTCGGAAGGCACGCTCGCGATCCTGACCCGGCTCCGGCTGAAGCTGGTCCCGGCCGAGCGCGAGCGTGCCGTCGCGCTCGTCGCCGTCGCGGGGACGGCCGAGGCCGTCGCCCTGCTCGCAGCGCTGCGGGCGCGCCTGCCCGGTCTGTGCGCGGCCGAGCTCTGCTTCGCCTCCGGGCTCGCGCTCGTTGCCCGCCACCTGGGCGTGCGGCCGCCGCTGGAGGGGGCCGGCGACGCCTACGTTCTCATCGAGGTCGCGGGCCGGGGCGACCGGCTCGAAGAGCTGCTCAAAGCGCTGGAGACGTCCGAGCAGGTGCTCGACGCGACGGTCGCCTCGACGGCGCCTGACCGGGCGCTGCTGTGGGCGCTACGCGAGGGTCACACGGAAACGATCAGCTCTCTCGGCGTGCCGGTGAAGCTGGACGTCTCGGTGCCGATCGGCAGACTGGCCGAGCTCGTCGGCCGGCTGCCGGAGGTGATCGAGCTCGCCGAGCCCGCGGCGCTGCTCGTGATCTTCGGCCACCTGGCCGAGGCGAACCTCCACGTCAATGTCCTGAATGCAGGCAACGCCGAGGAGATCACGGCGGCCGTGCTGTCGCTGGTCGCGAGCCTCGGCGGCTCCATCAGCTCCGAGCACGGCGTCGGGCGCGCTAAGGCGCGCTGGCTCGCGCTATCGCGGTCCCCGGCCGAAATCGACCTCATGCGGTCGGTCAAGGCCGCCTTTGATCCGCTCGGGCTCCTCAATCCGGGCGTACTGCTGCCGGAAAAGGATCCCGCCTAGTTAGGGCTGAGCAGCACCAATCCCAGGCGCCGCGAAAGTTTCATTGAATCTCGCTGTAACCATTTCTCCGCAAGCAAACCGTGCTGCTCACAATGCCCTATGGTCTCGACTATCCCGCGAACAAATAACAGCCCCAGGGCTACACTGGATCATCCCTATATTGACATTATCCTCAAAGAGGTCAAATAACATGCCCAATCACACCTCTGACAGTCGTGCGAACGCGGCAAACCACCGCGATCCCACGTGGGTCAAGAGCTCGTTCAGCTTCGCCAATGGCGACTGCGTCGAGGTGGCCAGCCTGCCGGACGGCCAGATCGGCGTCCGCGACAGCAAGGACACCGCGGGCCCGGTGCTGCGGTTCACCTCCTCCGAATGGCAGGCCTTTGTCGCGGGGGCGCGAAACGGCGAATTCGACATCTAGCCGGCTCTAGCTGACTGCTCGCCGCCAGCCGGACGGCGAGCAGTCAGCAATCAAGTGCAGCAGCGCGGCGACGTGCCGGTACGGATCGGTGCGGCCCGCCCGTTCCTCGAACTGCAGGATGGAATCCAGAGTCGCGGCATCGGGAAGCGGCGCATCAGACGGCGCCGTGTCCGTGAACACGCGGACCCCGTACCACTCCCGCACCGCCAGCTGCCGTCGCGCCAGCGCGGCGGCGAGATCCTCAAGGCGGTCGCCGCGGGCGGTCACGCCGATCCGGTTCACGTACGCAGACCCGTCGAACGCCGCGCCGACGGCATCCCACTCCCCCAGCAGACCGGGGCGCATCGCCAGGGCGTCACCGTTGCGGACAAGCAACGACACGAGCCCGCCGGGAGCGACGACCTCCGCGATCGCATCCAGGATCGGATCTGGATCCGGAAAATACATCAGCACGCCGTGGCATAGCACCGCGTCGAAGCTCGCCGCGGCGAACCGGTCGGCAACCGCCTCGGCCGCGCCCGGGACGATCTCCACCCGGTCGCTGACCTCCGCCGGCTCGGCCGCGAGCGCCTCGCGGAAGTCGCCGAGAAGCCGCGCCGACGAATCCAGGCCGGTCACAAAGTGCCCGCGCCGGGCCAGCCGGACGGCCTGCGTGCCCTGGCCGCACCCGATATCGAGGACCCGCCGCGGGGGCAGATCCGGCAGGTGCGCCGCGATCTGCCGGGCGACGACCTCCTGACGTACGACCTGGCGCAGCGTTGGCAGCGCGGCGCGCCACCGGTCCTCGCCCGGCGCGAACCCCGTGCTCACAGCCGGTACACCCGCCGCGCGGTGCGCTCGAAGATCGCATCGCGCTCCGCGGTGCTCAGCGCCGCGGTCAGCTCTCGGTACACCTCGACTACCTCCGCATAGTCGGCGCCGAGCGAGGAAACAGGCCAGTCCGAGCCGAACATAAGGCGCCCCGGGCCGAAGGCTTCGAGCACGACGTCGTAATAGGGCACGAGCTCGGCCGCGCCCGCCGGCTCGGTGTGCACGCCTGAGAGCTTGCAGGTCACGTTTGGCAGCGCCGCCAGGCTCCGGATCGCCGCCGCCCATTCGCCGTCGGCCGGGTCCGGCTCGGAACCGACGGACGGGCCGCCCAGGTGATCGACCACGAAGCTCAGGTCGGGTACCGACCGCGCCGCGGCCGCCGCGGCCGGCAGCTGGTGGGCCAGCAGCACGAGGTCAAAGCTCAGGTCACCATCCGCCATGGCCTGCAGGCCCGCGCGGACGGCCGGGCGGGCCAGCCAGTCCGGATCGGTCTCGGCCAGGAGCGGATGACGGATTCCGGAGAGGAACGAGCCTCCCGGCAGCGCGCGCAGTGCCGCCAGCGCATCAGCGACGGCGGAGTCGGCAAGGTCCGTCCAGCCGACTACGCCGAGGAGCAGTCCGGACGGCGTGGCCGGATCCGTCCCGGCCGCCAGCGCGAGCAGGTCGCTCGTCTCCCACGGCTCGGTCACGGCCTGAATGACCACGGTGCCGGTGACGCCGCTGGCCGCGGCCAGTGGCGCCAGGTCGGCGAGCGTGAAGGACCGGCGCAGCCGGGCGAGCTCGTCGTCGGTGGCCCACGGCTGATCACCCGAAAGCCACCGGTGGTCGCGGGCGGCGATGTCCCATAGGTGGTGGTGTGCGTCGATCACGCGCCGCACACTACACGTTTGAGGCCGGGACGATGCCGATCGTCCCGGCCTCAGATCGACCCTGGTCTACAGCAGCGTGGTGACTGCCTTGACCTCGGTGTAGTTGTTCAGTACTTCGTGGCCCATCTCGCGGCCCCAGCCGGACTGCTTGTATCCGCCGAAGGGCAGCGAGGCGTCGAACACGTTGTAGCAGTTGATCCATACCGTGCCGGCCCGGATCTTCTTGGCCAGCGCGTGGGCCTTGGAGATGTCCCTGGTCCAGATGCCCGCGCCGAGGCCGTAGGTGGTGTCGTTGGCCTGCGCCGCGATCTCGTCCAGGCTGGAGAACTTCTCGGCGACGACGACCGGGCCGAAGATCTCCTCCTGGACGACCTTCATGTCGGGCCGGGTGTTGGTCAGGACGGTGGGCTCCACGAAGTAGCCGCGGTCACCGAACCGCCCGCCGCCCGCGAGCGCGGTCGCGCCGTCGACGCGGCCGGACTCGAGGAAGCCGGTCACGCGGTCAAACTGCTCGCTCGACACCAGCGGGCCCATCTGCGTAGTCGGGTCGAGCCCCGAGCCGAGCTTGATCGACTTGGCGATCTCGGCGACGCCGTCGATGACCTCGTCGTACTTGCCCTCCTGCACGTATAGCCGGGAGCCGGCCACGCAGCACTGGCCGTGGTTGAAGAAGATCGCGTTGGCCGCGCCCTCGACGGCGCCGTCATCAGCGTCATCGAAGACGATATTCGGGCTCTTGCCGCCGAGTTCCAGCGTGAGCTTCTTCAGGTTTCCCGCCGCCGCCTGGACGATGAGCTTGCCGACCTCAGTGGAACCGGTGAACGCGACCTTGTCGACGTCCGGGTGGGCAGCGAGCGCGGCGCCGGCAGTCTCACCGTAGCCGGGCACGACGTTGACGACGCCGTCCGGTACGCCGGCCTCGGCGATGAGCTCAGCCAGCCGCAGGGCGGTGAGTGGCGTCTGCTCGGCGGGCTTCAGCACGACCGTGCAGCCGGTGGTGAGGGCCGGCCCGAGCTTCCACGCCGCCATCAGCAGCGGGAAGTTCCACGGGATGATCTGGCCGACGACCCCGATGGGCTCGCGCAGCGTGTAGGAGTGGAAGTTCGCGCCCGGCATGTACGGGACGGAGATGTTGATCGTGTTGCCCTCGATCTTCGTAGCCCAGCCGGCCATGTAGTGGAACAGGTCGGCAGCGAGCGGCACGTCCGCCGCCTGCGCTACGAGGAAGGGCTTGCCGTTGTCCAGCGACTCCAGCTGGGCGAGCTCGTCGACGTGCTCCAGGATCAGGTCGCCGATCTTCCAGATAATCCGGCCGCGCTCGGACGGGCTCATCCGGCTCCACGGGCCAGTGTCGAACGCCGCCCGCGCGGCTCGTACTGCCTGGTTGATGTCCTCGACGTCGCCCTCAGCGATGTGAGCCAGGGTTTCGCCGGTGGCGGGATTGGGAGTCTCGAACGTCTTGCCCGACGCTGCGTTCACCCACTGACCGTTGATGAACATCTGACGGGGGGCACCGATGAAGGCCTCGACGTTGTGGTCAAGGGTCACCGTCATGAAGAACCATCTCCTTGCTACTGCTCGCAGTAGTAACAATGAGACTACAGACGGTCTAACGGCACAAGGGCGCTGGCGGGGTGCGCGGGACGTGGCGCAAACCGGGGTGAATGCCGCGGTCGGTGGCCAAAGCTGGAAGGCGCCATCCGGTCGGTTATCGTCGGCAGATGGCAGCTGATACCGCACCAGGAGGCTCAGCAGTCACCGGCCGGGCCTGGCTTGCGGCCATGCCGGACGAGCTCGGCGCTCAGCGGCGCGTCATCGCCGGCCTGGTCGATCGGTGCGAGGCCTGGCCGCAGGCGACATCCCTGCTGATCGGCTGCTCGCTGGGACGCGGCGCGGGTGACGCGCTGTCCGATATCGACGCCGCCCTGGGCGTGTCCGCCGAGCGGAGCGACGCCGGTGCCGAGCCGGTCGCGAGGATGGCGGCGATGGTCGTGGCCGCACTGCCCGATCTGGGCGAGGTGGTTGACGTGCTGCGGCCCCCGCCGCCGGCTGGCGAGCGCTGGCGACAGCGGATTTTCGCGCAGTTCGCCGACGGCACCCAGCTCGACCTCGCGGTGGTGGCCCAGGAAGACATCCGTCGGCGCCGCAGCAACGGAGGCGCGCCGGACTTCATCCCGGTGTACGACTCGGCCGCGGGCGACAGTCAGCTGACCGGCGACGCGGCCGCCGCGTACGCGGTCACTGGCGACCAGATCAGGGAGTGGGCATTCCTCGGATGGTGCGCGCTGATCGACCTCGACAAGTACCTGCGCCGCGAATCCCTCTGGGAGGCGCATAACCGCCTGCATCAGGCCCGCCACTACATCTGGGCTCTCTGGGCCGCCGCAGTCGGCGCGATGTACCCATGGCACGGCCTGTCCCAGGTGCTCGATGCGGACCCGGCGATCCTGCCGCCGGGCATCGAGGCGACCGTTGCCGCCCTGGACGCGGCGGATCTGCGCCGCGCCGCGCTCGCGAGCGCCGCGGTACTCGCCACGGCCAGTGCGGCCGCCGCGGACCGGCACCCGGCCGACCTGCCAGTCGGCATGGCCGCGTATGTCACGCACGCGCTGTCCCGCGAACCGAGGGAGGACCGATGACCAAGTCGCCGATGACCAACTCACCGATGAAATGGCTCGCCGACGTGGCCGAGCATGACTTCGAGGCCGCGCACAACTATCTGTCCCTGAAGCTAGACGACAAGCGCGCCGACGACTGCGTGCAGCGCATGAGGAAAGCGAAGCTGACGCAGCGGCGGGCCAACGACATCCTGCGGGCCACCGGGCTGACACCACTTCCGCTGAGCGATCCAGGCGTCAAGCGCGACCTGATCAAGCTGCTGACCGGGGAGAAGCTGTCACCGATCCTCGTATGCGACCAGGCCGACGGCGCCGACATCGCCGATGGATATCACCGGGTCAGCCTGGCCTATAACATCGATCCGTTTATGACCGTGCCGCTGAAAATCGGCTAGCTTCCGTCTCGGCCGCCAGTGCCGTCGTCGCGCGTCAGCGACTAAGCCCGGTACCGCCGCGGGAAATTAAGGCAGATGATTGACGGTGGCGGTGACGTGGATGTCTCGTGACGATGACCGTGTACAGCTCCCGTTAGTCCTCGGGCCAGTCTCGAACGGGGAGTTCCTGCCCGCAGCAGCCAGTCGTAGTGACGTTCGGCTGGCCGAGGCGGTGCTGCAGCGGGCTGCCGCGGCAGCCGACCGGTTAGGCATCGACCGCAGGCGATTCCTGCAGACCGCCGGCGGCATGGCCGCGCTTCTCGGGACGCTGAACCTGGCTGCCTGCTCTGGGGAGAGCAACCGCTCCGGCGGCAGTTACAGTACGCCGCCGCCCGAGGATCTGCAGGGCTGCGAGCATGCACTCGGCAGCCGCGGTGAGTTCATCTTCGATGTGCACACGCATCACATCATGCCGAGCCTGCCGTGGCGGACGACCGCGCCAGAGACCCTCAAGCTGGTCATGGGCCTGGTGCCGGCGGATTGCACCGCGTCGAACCGGCTGACCTGCCTGGACCGCAGCGCGTACCTCCACGACATGTTCCTGGCCAGCGATACGACGATGGCCTTGCTGTCAGACCTGCCCAGCACCGGCGCATCCACCGACGTGATCCCGTTCTCCGACGCGGAGGGCACCCTGCAGATGGCGAACGCGCTGACCCGCGGCGGGTCGTCACGGCTGCTGCTGCAGAACGTGCTGGCGCCTAACTTCGGGCCGCTGGGCGCCTCGCTGGAGGAGATGACGCGCAACACCGAGACCGGCAAGGTCGCCACCTTCAAGGTGTATACGGCCTGGGGGCCGGGCGGCCGCGGCTTCAACCTGGACGACCCTGCCATCGGCCTGCCCATCGTGCAGCACGCGAACGATCTGGGCGTCAAGATCCTCTGCGGGCACAAGGGACTACCGCTGCCCTATCTGTTTACCGACGACAGCTGGAACCAGCCGCGGGACATGGTCGCCGTCTCCCGCCAGTTCCCGGACATGCAGTTCGTCGTGTACCACGCGGGCTTCACCCCCAACCACGTCGAGGGACCCTACAATCCGCTGGATTCCGTCGGCGTGGACTCGCTGATCAAAGCCCTCGATGACTACCAGGTGCCGCCTGGCAGCAACGTCTGGGCCGACGTCGCGGCGCTGTGGCGGGACCTGCTGGCCAAGCCCGATCAGGCCGCGCATGCCATCGGCAAGCTGCTCAAGCGGCTGGGCACGGGCCGGCTGCTGTGGGGGACCGACAGCGTCTGGTTCGGCCCGCCGCAGACCCAGATCATGGCATTCCGCGCGTTCAGTATCTCGGCCGAGTACCAGGACCGCTACGGCTACCCCGAGCTGACCGACGCAGTGAAGACGCAGGTGCTCGGCCTGAACGCGGCCGAACTTTTCGGGCTCGACCCGGACGCCACCCGGTGCGAGCTGGCCGCGGACATGCTCGGCGAAAACAGGTCCGTGCAGCGTGACCTGGTAGCCGCCGGTGAGCTGCCCATCCCATGGGTGCCACGCGGACCGGTCAGCCGGAGCCAGATACTGCACTGGCGTGCGCACGAGGCCGGGCCGTGGATCCCCGCCTGAGACGAGGTAATCCGAATGCGGTAAATGGGCGTCTCAGTGTCGGCGTTATGGGAGCTTGCGACCATGTCGCGTGACATCTGAGGGTGGGGCTGGGCTTATGCGCCGGGGGGCCGCGTTCGGGATCGGTGCTGTCGTGGTGCTGGCGCTGGCGGGTGTGCTCCTATGGCACGCCCTGCGCGGTCCGGCCTCGCCCGCCGGGGCCAGCACCACAAGTGCCGCCGCGCGGCATCCGGTCCCGCCGGCGGCCGCGGCGGCGGTGCAGCTGCTCGTGTCGGCCACGGGACATACAGCGCTGACGCCCGGGCTCGCCGCGAGCCTGGGCCAGGGCCGTCTCTTCCCTGCAGGCACCACCTTCACCGTCCAGTCGGGAAGCTGGCAGCAGACCGGCGCGTACGCCAACCTCACCGGAACGGTCCGGGTGCCGGGACGGGCGCCGGCCCTGGCCGAGGTCGGGCTGGTCCGCCGCGGGAGCCGCTGGCTGGTGACGTTCGAAGGCGCGCCGCAGTGAGACGGCGGGCGGCGCTCGCGGGCGGCTGCCTCGTGATCTGCGCGGCGGCACTGCCGGCACTGGCTCCGCCGGCCGCGTCGGCGTCGTCCTGCCTGTCCGCGCTTCCGCAGGTGCAGCAGGTCACTACCCACGGTCGTACGCAGCTGGCCGGCAGCACGCCCGTGCTATTCGTGCACGGCATGATCTCCAGTCCGGGTGTCTGGGGTCCCGGCTCCGCGACGTCGATCTCCGGCCAGGCGGCGGCCATCAAGGGCGTCACTGCCTGGACGTTCGGCTATGCCCACCAGTCGCTGCTCTGGGTGACCAATCCGGCGATCGGGCCGAGCCTCGCCCGCGCCATCACGTGCCTGGCGACCGTGTCCAGGCACAAGGTCGTCATCATCGGGCACTCCATGGGCGGGCTCGCGGCCCAGTTCGCCCTCGGCCAGGACCGCGGGCAGGTGGCGGCCGACTCGGCCGAGCTGATCACCATCGGCACGCCGTTCCAGGGGTCACAGATCCTGAGCGTCGGCGAGGACGTGATCAACAACGGGGCGGCGGCCGTGCTGTTCGGTCCGCTGGCCGTGGCAATCGAGGCGCAGCTGTCGGCCTGCGCCGGAATTGCGGACCACACGCACGTCAACGCCTGCTGGCTCGCCTCGGTCCTGCGCTCGCCGGTCGGCACCGCGCTGGAGGCGCACTCGAGCGCCATCACGCAGCTGCCAGCATGGCCCGCCGGGTTCCCGGTCCTCGACATCGCCGGGGACATGAAGCTCTCCATCGGCATCGCCGGACACGGCGTGACGCTCGATTTCGGCGACGGCGCGGTAACTCTGCCCTCGGCGACGGCTCACTCGGCCGGCGCGAGCCCGCTGGTCGTGCACTGCGACAAACCCGTCACGCATTTGCTCAGCATCGATGCCGACCTGTGCTTCCACACCTCGCTGCCGCACAACCCGGCCGTCGAGGCCGCCGTCGTGGCCGACATCCGCGCCCTCGCCGAGCCCACGGCCGTCATCGACCTCGCCCCGGTCAGCTCCGGCGGGCTGCCCACGTCCGGAGAGACGATCGCTGACGGGGGCACCGGGCAGTGCGAGGCGGGCTCGGACTCGGTCGGGCAGGCCTACCGCTGCTTCGGAACCGCAGGGAATGGCATCTACGACCCGTGCTGGCTCGACAACGCGGACCCCGCGCAAGCGAGCGTCCTGTGCCAGGAGGAGCCCTGGAGCACCCGGATCATCCGGCTGACGATGTCGAGCGGCGGCCTGGAGTCGTTCTTCGGTCCTTATGAGCCGATCGACCTGAGCTACCCCTGGGGCGTCCAGTTGTCTGACGGCGAGCGATGTATCGCCGTACAGGGAACACACGACACCTTTGACGGCCGGGTCGTCGACTACTACTGCGGTACCAGGTACGACCATGTCCTGCTGCGCGGGCTGAACCGGACGTTGCCGTCGTGGACCTATCAGAGCGCCTACTTCAACGGCACGAGCTATACCGCCGGCCCGACCGAGCACGTCGCCATCGCCTGGTACGCCAACCCCGACAACGGCGCTGCGGTCGATGCTCAGCACGACGACTGCACCGCCACCGCGCTGGCCTATGCCGCGCAGGCCTACGAGGCGGCCCACGACAACCCGAACGGCGCCCTGCCCGAGATCAACGCTCAGGCCTGCGATGCCGGGTACGCGGAAGCCATCTTCACGCAGAGCGCCCCGCCTGGCTACACCGCGACGCTGGCCTTCAAGGCCACGGCGACCGGCTGGCAGGAGATCGGATCGACCGACTTCATCACTCCCGGCTCGTTCGGCATGCCGGTGAGCGTCGGCAAGACCATCAACAAGGAACTAGAGGCTGCCCCGCAGACCGAGCAGGTGAGCTTCTAGGCGGCTGGCGCGCCTCAGGCGCGGGCTCTGGCCGCGCCCTTCTGGGCGTAGACCGCCCAGCCGATCAGGAACAGGACGAGTGCCGCCGCCGCGATGGCGAGGGCATCGGGATTGCTGTCGGCCTGCTGGCTCGGGCCGAGGGTCGCGGTGACCACGTTCGAGAACGCTCCCGCGGCTGTGCCCTTATCCGCCTGCAGCCTGATCTCGAAGGTTGAGCCCTTCTGAAACGCGCCCGTCCACGGGGACTGGGAGAGCTTCAGCGGGTACGGCAGCCTGTACCAGCCGCGGCCGCTGGTCACGTTGTCGACGAACACGATGTAGCCGGTCGCTCCCGGCGAGCTGGTCCAGGCCAGGCTGATAGTCCCGTTGCCCGGCGTGAGTCTCAGGATGGGCGAGATGCCGGGGCCTGGCGGAACCTTGGGCAGCGGCTCCGGATACGCGGATCCGAGCCCGAACTTAGCTGCGAGCGCATCGGCAAAGCCAGCCGCGATCTTGATCTGCCCGTCGGTGTCCGGGTGCGATCCATCCCAGTAGTCGGCCGCGGGAACGATGGCCGATGAATCGTCGGCTACCACCACGCGCGACCGCGCCGTCGACATCCTCGCGGCCAGCGCCGGCAGGTCAGTGTTGTATTGCGTGATGCGGGCCTGGAGCACCGAATGCGGGTTATTTCTCGGCAGCAGCGTGCCGAGCACGATCCGGACGCCCGGGCTGCCGGCCCGTGCGTTCGCGACGAACGTCCGAAGATGCTTCTCCAGCCCCGCGACACCCGTCCGGCCAAAGGCAAGATCGTCCACGCCCAGCAGGACCAGGAGGTACTGCGGCCGGTACCTGCTCACCTCGGCTCGGATCGTGCTCACCTCATCCGCCATCGCCCGGCCCCAGAGGGCGTCGGCGGCCTCCTCGAACAGCGGGTTCGCGTACGCACACGATCCCTGCCGGCCGGCGACGTTGTCGTAGAGCCAGTTATACGGCCCGACCATATGCGGCCGGACCCCGTCCGCGACGAGGTGCTCGTACAGCCAGTACCGCCAGGTGTAATCCCCCGTGCTCCCCTGCGAATCGGAATCTCCGACCACCATGACGGCCGGCGAGCCGCCTGTGGGCTGGCCGGCGACCGGCGGGCAGGGGGTCGTCGGGGCGGGCGCGGTCGCTGCCGCGGCCGCTCCGCCGGCACCAGCACCCCCGGCCATGACCGACACCGCGACGACCGAGGCGGCGATCACGGCCCGCCATACCTTCATGATCAAATATCCCCCCATTTGCTAGCGGCGCCGCACATTGTGCCAGCGCCGGATCACGAGCGGAAGGAACACGGGCTGGCAGCGGCAATGCGATGGCGCGAATCGTGGGATACGTGTCGTTGACGCCACAACCTCACTGGCCTCAGGGTTGGGTGCGTGGACAGGCGCCGCATCGCATTCGTGATCTTCGAGGGGTTCCAGCCGCTGGACCTCGTCGGGCCGCATGAGGTGTTCCAGAACGCCTCGGCGCTGACCGGCCACTACACCTGCGAGGTGGTCGCACCCCGCGCCGGCCTGGTCCGCTCGCGCAGCGGCCTGCCGGTCCTGGCCGGCAGCAGCGTCGCCGAGGCCGACCCGGCCGGGATCGACACCCTGGTCGTGGCGGGCGGCAGCGGCGTCGACCAGGCCCGGCTGGACGCCGCGCTCACCGGCTGGATAGCCCTGGCCGCCGGCGGGGCGAGGCGGGTGGCGTCGGTGTGCAGCGGGGTGTTCCTGCTTGCCGCCGCGGGAGTCCTGGGCCGGCGGCGGGTCACCACGCACTGGGCGCGCGAGCGCCAGCTCACCCGGGAGCACCCGGAACTGACTGTCGACTGCGACCCGATCTTCATCAGGGATGGCCGGATCTGGACCTCGGCCGGCGTGACCGCCGGCATGGACCTGGCCCTGGCCCTGGTCGAGGACGATCTCGGGCGCGAGGTCGCGCACTCGGTCGCTCAGGAGCTGGTGCTGTTCCTCCGCCGCCCCGGCAGCCAGTCGCAGTTCAGTGTGCCGCTCTGGTCGGCTCAGCCGCGTTCGGACCCGATCCGCGCGGCGCTGGCCGCGATCCACGCCGATCCAGGCGCCCGGCACGGCGTCGCCGACCTGGCCATCCACGCCGGCCTCAGCCCGCGCCACCTTCAGCGCCGGTTCACCGCCGAGACCGGGACGCCGCCCTCCGCTTACGTCGAGCGGGTCCGTATCGAAGCCGCGCGCCGCGCCCTGGCCGAAAGCGACGATCCCGTCGATGTGATCGCGCGGCGCTGCGGGTTCGGCACGGCGGAGACGCTGCGGCGGGCTTTCCACCGCACCACCCGTGTCGCCCCGTCCGATTACCGAAACCGATTCCGCACTGCAGGGGAGCTCTCGTGACAACCTACGGACTGCTGATCTTCGACGGTGCCGAGGAGCTGGACTTCGCCGGGCCCTTCGAGGTGTTCGGGATGTCGGCCCAGCTGCGCGACCAGGGCGACCGCGTCCTCCTCATCGCCGAAAAGCCCGGAGAGATCCGCGGCAGCAAGGGCATGCGCGTGCTGGCGGACCACGCTTTCGACGACCACCCGCCGCTGGACGTGCTCCTGGTGCCGGGCGGCATGGGCACCAGGCGGGAGGTGGCCAACCCGGTGCTGATCGACTGGATCGCCGCGACGGCACCGGCCGTAGCGTGGACCACGAGCGTGTGCACCGGCGCGCTTCTCCTGCACGAGGCCGGTCCCGCGCGCGGCCGGCGGGTCGCGACCCATCACGGCTTCGAGGACGCTCTCGCCGAGCGCGGCGACATCACCGTGGTCCGCGACGCCCGCTACGTCGTCGATGGCAACCTGGTCACGAGCCAGGGCGTTTCGGCCGGGATCGACATGGCCCTGTGGCTGGTGGGACGCCTGCACGGGCGGGAGCACTCGCGCGCAGTGCGCCGCGCCATGCAGTACGAGCCGGCGCCGCCTTACCTCGCCGACGAGCCGGCGGCCTGACTCATCGCGTCATCAGGCGCGCTCTGTCCGGTGGGCCGGCGGGACCGTCATGCTCATCACGCAGTGGTACTTGCCCTTGGGCCGGTCGTACGTGAACCCGGCCTGCTCGAAGAGCACTCGTGTGCCGCTGTACAGCGACGATGGCGGGATCTTCTGGCCGGCGGTGTCCTGCGGGTAGGCCTCGGCGACTCCCCCGCCTGCCCGACCGATCAGGCAAACCGCACCCTGCAGCGCGACCGCGGCAATGCCCTTGCCCCGGTGGTCCCTGTCGACGAAGAGGCAGGTGAGCCGGTAGTCGGGCAGCTGCTCGGTGCTCGCCTCGTACTCCCGGCGGTGGTAGATGTTCGGCAGTTCCGCTGGGCTGCCGTACTCGCACCAGCCCACCGCGAGGTCGCCATCGAAAACCAGCGCGGCGTGGGCGCGGCCCTCGTGCACGAGCCGCTCCTTGCGGGCGCGGTTGTCCTCGCCCGGCCGTCTTTCGGTGGACCCAAGCTGGAACCGCATGCACCAGCAGCCGCCGCCATGGGCCCAGCAGGATCCGTGCACGGCGTTCCAGCAGCCGTTGTGCCGCTCGGCGAGCCCGGCGAAGTCATCCCAGGTCTCGGGACCCAGCGGCCTGATCGTGTACTCGGTCATGGTCGCACGCTAGGCCTGATTGCGGACGGCCTGCGTCCGGAATCCCATGCCGCCATGACGTAGCGCCCCGGAGCTAGCCTTCTGACTCGCGAGCGCACAGCGCGTCAAGCCGCTCCAGCGTGGCGGTCATCGCCTCGATCCAGATCTTGCCGTCCTCCATCCCGACGCGCTCCTCCGCCGGCGCTCGTGAGCAGTCGTAGATCTCCGTCACGACGGTCGCGTCTGGGCCATCTGGGGTGAGCTCAAAGGTCCACCTTTGCCCCCAGCGCGCCGACTCCGGGCTGCCCGGAGCCGTGTTCGGATGTCCGCGCCCGGCCTCAGGCTCCCAGCCGATCCGCCTATTCGGCTCGTACTCGACCACGTGGTTGTTCATCTCGTAGTCGCCGATCTCGGAGAAATACATCTTCATCACGAAGACGTCTCCTAGACCTGAGATCACGTCGGTGGAGACCGCTCCCCTGAGCATCTGCGAGCCATCGACCTCTGGATGCCGCACCGGATCAGCAAGGACCCGGAAGATTTCCTCCGCCGGCGCGCAGACTCGCCGGGATACGGCGACCGGCTGGTACTGATCGCTAGCCATCGTCATGCTCCGAGGGTATTACCTGCCAGACCGGCACCTACCAGGTCTGCTCGCTGGCCCGGATCAGCATCTCGTTGACGGCAATCCGGCGGTCCCTGGTGACCATGTACGCGACGGCGTCGGCGATGTCCTCGGCTCGCAGCGGCTGGATCGCGCCGGCCTGGCGCTGCGCGGCCTGCCGGATCTCGTCCCGAAGATGGGTGGCCAGCTCCGTGTCCACTCTGCCGGGCTCTGTGCCCTTCAGCGGCTTCGGCAGGCCTTCCTCCTACCCGGCCCGGCCCGGCCCGATGTCACAGACCGCTGGGGCTGTCTCGTCTCGGGGAGGAAGGCCAACTGCCGAAGATCAAGAGGGTGATCGTTGTGCGAGTGTTCGTGGCCGGGGGTACCGGTGTGGTCGGGCGGCGGCTGGTTCCCCAGCTCGTGGCGCGTGGCCACCAGGTAACGGCGACAACGACGAGTACCGCCAAGCTGGGCTTGCTGGCACAGCTTGGCGCTGACGGTGTCGTGATGGACGGGCTCGATGCCGCCGCGGTTGGAGAGGCGGTTGCCGCGGCCCGGCCGGACGCCATCGTGAACGAGATGACCGGCCTGTCCGAGCCGCACGCCGGCAAGCCCAACCTGAGGCGGCCCGATCGCTTCTTCGCCGCCACCAACCGGCTGCGCAGCGAGGGGAACGACCACCTGCTCGCCGCTGCCCAGGCGACCGGCGTGACCAATTTCGTCGTTCAGGGGGTCGCCATCTTCAATGGCATCCGGGAGGGCGGATGGGTCAAGACCGAGGACGACCCGTTGCTAACCATCGAGGGGACGCAGGCGGTAACGCATCTCGAGGACGCCGTCGCCCTGGCGGGCGGCGCGGTCGTGCGCTACGGCTCGCTGTACGGGCCGGGCGCCACCGACGATCAGGTCGGACTGGTCCGCAAGCGAATGTTCCCGCTGGTCGGCGGCGGCACCGGCTACTTCTCCTGGGTGCATCTCGACGACGCGGCGAGCGCTACCGTGCTGGCCGTCGAGCAGGAGGCAACGGGCGTGTTCAACATCGTCGATGACGAACCCGCCCCGGTCAGCGAGTGGCTGCCCTATCTGGCGCAGTGCGCGGGGGCGAAGCGGCCGCTGCGGCTCCCCCGGTGGCTGGCCCGGCTCGTGGCCGGCGAGATGGTGGTGGGCATGATGACCGAAGGCCGCGGCTTCTCCAACGCCAAGGCCAAGCGCGAGCTCGGCTGGGAGCTGCGCTACCCGTCATGGCGACAGGGTTTCAAGGAAGAACTTGCGTGAGCAGGGACGAGGAGTTCGAGGAGCTCCGGCCGCTGCTGTTCTCGATCGCCTACCGGATCCTCGGCAGCGTGAGCGAGGCCGAGGACGCGGTCCAGGAGTCCTGGCTGCGCTATGCGGCCTCGTCGGTGCCCGTGGCCTCGGCCAAGGCATTTCTCTCGGCGGTCGTGACCAGGGTTTCGATCGACGTACTGCGCTCGGCCCGCGTCCGGCGCGAGCAATACGTCGGGCCGTGGTTTCCCGAGCCGCTGCTCGCCGATCCGTACCAGGATCCCGAGCGCTCGGCGGAGCTGGCCGACTCCGTCTCGATGGCCGCCCTGCTGCTGCTGGAGCGGCTAACCCCGCTCGAGCGCGCGATCTTCGTGCTGCGGGAAGTGTTCGGCTTCGGCTTCGGAGAGATCGCCGCGACGGTCGGGCGGTCCGAGGCGGCGTGCCGCCAGCTCGCGGTGCGGGCGCGGCGGCACATGGATGCCGGCCGGCCTCGGTTCGAGGCCGACCGGCGGGAGCGGGACGAGCTCGCCGACCGGTTCTTCGGGGCTTTCCGGGAGGGCGACGTCGATGGGCTGCAGGAACTGCTGGCCGCCGACATTCAGATGGTCGGGGACGGCGGCGGCAAGGTTCCGCAGTTCGCCCGCCCGATCATCGGTCCTGCGAACGTCGCGCGGGTGCTCGCGGCGGCCATTCCCCAGTTCATCCGCGTCGGGGTCGTAGTCGAGCCGCACGAGGTGAACGGCCAGCCCGGAGCGATCTTCCGCGACCGGGACGGCAGGGTGCTCAACACGTTCGTCCTCGACATTCTGCACGGGCAGATCCAGATCATCCGCGCGGTCATGAACCCCGACAAGCTCGGGCATGTTGGTCCGGTGGCGGACGCCTGGGCGCTGGCCCGCGAGGCTCGCCGGCCCGCGGACTAGCGAGGACGCTGGCAAACTGGCCACCATGGGCCTCACCTACAGCTCCGAAGTCGCCCGGCCGCCAGCGGACGTATTCGCCTACGTCACCGATCCGAGCACGTTCCCGCAATGGCAGCAGGGCGTCGTGCGCGGCCGCCTCGACACGCCCACGACCCAGGTCGGGTCGAAGTGCACGACCGTCCGCAAGATCGGCGGGCGTGAGCGCGAGGTGACCACCCAGATCACCGAGTGCGATCCGCCGCGCCGGTGGGCCGACCGCGGCATCGACGGTCCGATCAGGGCCATCATCAAGGTCGCCGTCGAGCCGCTCGAGGACGCGTCGCACTCGCGGGTCACGATCGACGTCGACTTCGCCGGCCACGGCATCGGGAGGCTGCTGGTGCCGCTGGTCGTTCGCCGGCAGGCCGCCAGCGAGATGCCGGGGAACATGCGGCGGCTCAAGGAGAGGCTGGAGTCCCGGCCCCAGGAAGGGGTGGGCTAGCGTTTCGGTGGGAGCAGAGCCGAAGGGATGAGGCCAGATGCGCAGCGAACTCAGCGCGGCGAATGCGGGCACGATCGACGTCGGCGGGGACCTGACGGTGGCCCGGCTCGGTTTCGGCGCCATGCGCATCACCGGCCGCGGCATCTGGGGCGATCCGCCGGATCAGGCGCAGGCCCTGGCGACGCTGAGGCGGGTCGTCGAGCTGGGCGTCACGTTCATCGACACGGCGCACGCGTACGGGCCCGAGGTCAGCGAGAGCCTCATCGCGCAGGCGCTCTATCCATATCCTGACAATCTGGTTATCGCCACCAAGGGCGGGCTCGAGCGTCCCGGCCCTGGCAGTTGGGAGCCGGACGGCCGGCCGGAGAAGCTGCGCGCCGAGTGCGAGAGCAGCCTCCGGCGCCTGCGCCTGGAGCAGATCCCGCTGTACCAGTTCCACCGGCCGGACCCGAAGGTCCCGATCGAGGAATCCATCGGCGCCCTGGTCGAGCTGAAGGACGAGGGAAAGATCCGTCACATCGGGGTCTCGAATGTCAGCGAGCATCAGCTACGGGAGGCCCAGCGGCTGACCGCGATCGTGTCCGTGCAGAACCGTTACAACGCCGCCGACCGGTCTTCGGACTCGATGGTCGATCTCTGTGAACAGGAGATGATCACATTCATCCCGTGGGCGCCGATCCAGGCTGAAGGCAGCCCCGCCGTCACCGAGGCCGCCGGGCGGCACGAGGCGACACCGCGTCAGATCCTGCTCGCCTGGCTCCTGGCAAGGTCGCCCGCGATGCTGCCGATACCCGGGACGGGATCGCCCGAGCATGCCGAGGAGAACGTAGCGGCCGCTTCAATCGAGCTGAGTCAGGGCGAGATCGACGCAATATCGGGCGCCGCCTGACCGGCCTCGCGGCAGCGTCGTTCCGTCACGAAGCGTGCGGGTCGGGCGGGAAGACAGCCGGGTACTCCTGGTCGAAGTCAGCCGACTGGCTGACCTGAGCCCAGGCTTCGGCCTCCGCCAGCTGGCTCCGGGAGTAGTTCTGCGCCATCTGGACCGCTCCGGCCCCGAGGATGAGGTGCAGCGGCAGGTCGCGCCGCCTGACCATGCGCACCAGGATGTCGCCCGCGCGCTCGGGGTCGCCTCCGGCCGTCGCGCCGCTGCGGTAGCGCACCATCGTGCCGACCGTCTGCTCATATTCGGCCGGGATGTCCAGTACCTGCATGGACGAGCCCGCCCAGTCGGTCGCGAACCCGCCCGGCTCGACGACCAGGTACCTGATGCCGAGCGGCGCGGTCTCGGCCGCCATGACCCTGGTGAGCCCGTCAACGGCGAACTTGGCGGCCTGGTACGAGCCGATGCCGGCGGACCCGCCGACTCGCCCGCCAATCGAGGAGAACTGCACGATCGTGCCGCCGCCCTGGCTGCGCAGCACGGGCAGCGCCGCCCTGGAAACGTTGTAGACGCCCCAGAAGTTGGTGTCGAACTGCTTGCGGAAGTCGGATTCCGGGCCGGTCTCCACGGGAGCGACGTTCGCGTAGCCGGCGTTGTTGACCACCACATCGACGCGGCCGAACCGGGCGAGAGCAGCGTCAAAGGCCGACGTGACCGCTGCCGGGTCAGTGACGTCCAGCGCCACGGCCAGAGCCCGGTCCGGGTACTGCCCGGTCAGGTCGGCCACCTGCGCGGGATTGCGGGCCGTGGCGACCACCTGATCTCCGGCCGCCAGGGCGGCGATGGCGAGTGCCCGGCCGAAGCCCCGCGAGGATCCCGTAATCAGCCAGCTCAGCAGCTCACTCACGCCACCAGTGAATCATGGCTCCGCTCTCACGCGTGGTGCGGCAACCGTGCCAGCCATGAAGCGTTCACCGAGTCCAGGTCGACCTGGTCCGCCGATCCGCCGACGGTACCCGCCGGGCCGCGAAGGTCGGTGCAGCACTGCTGCTGCTGGATCTTCGCGTCGAAGCCGGACCAGCCGCCGTACGGATGGGGCATCGCTACCAGCACCGGGAACCGGGTCGGGTAGGGGGCCGGGAAGGGGGCGGCGAAGTCCGGGACCTGCCCGTCCTGCAGGGGCAGTGTGCTGAAGGCCGTGCTGCTGCCCATGACGGTCGGCCAGTCCTGGTGGAGGCTGTAGACAACCGGGGTCTCGCCGAGGGCGGTCACGCCGTTGACCAGCGACATGGTCAGGGGCACGCCCGGACCGGACTCGATATCCAGGACGGCGAAACTCAGGTGCGCCTGCAGGGTGTGCGGCAGGCCCCTGATGGCGCTGGCCAGGCAGTTCACGTTGCGGGTGTAGACGGCGTAGTCGATCCCCTCGTGATAGGCGTCCTCGATCTGCGCGACGGCCGCGGGATTCACTGTGCACGTGTTCACCGGCCCATTGCAGCTGCCGTTCGAGCATTCCGACGAGTAGACCACGGGGTCGGTAAGGAACAGTTTGAACCCGTTCAGCCGGATCGTCCGCCACTGGGCCTGGGTGAACTGATCGCCGGTCCCCGTCGATACCCCGGCCGCGTCGAAGCCCCGGACCGCGGCGGGGGCCGACTGGGCCGACGGTGGGCTCGAGCTGCACCCGGCCAGCGCGACTGCCGCTGACGCCGACGTCGCCGCCAGGGCGGACAGCAAGAATCGCCTGCCGGCCTGGGAAAGCCTCATGCCATGCCTCTTAGTCGTCGACGGGCTTCATCGTTCCCCCGTCTTTCCCGGCGCGCCGAAAGGGCACACCCCGGCTCGGGATTTCAACGCCGCCCGCGGCTTCAGCGGGAGCGCCGTTAGTTGGCCCCGCCGCCGTTCTGCGTCTCGTTGTCCTGCCACTGCGTGACGGCCTCGGAGCCGTCCGGGCTCCCGCCCTGGGTGAACTGGCAGTTGCCGGTGCTGTCACCGTTGGTGTCCCACCAGTACTCCCACAGCACCACCGGCAGTCCCGCGGGCTGATCCTCAAGGTAGCCATTGTCGGCTTTGATGCCCTCGCTGGTCGTGAGAGCGTTCGGCATCGCGCCCACGCCGTTCACCTGCCCGCAGTTCAGGCCGTACTCGGCGAGGCCGATGGGACGGCCCTGCGCGCCGACGCAGCCGAGCCACGTGGTCCACTCGCTGTTCGCGCCGGAGTCCGGGCTGTCATTGGGCATGTCGCTGCCCGTCGCCGAGAACTCGTAGTGGTCGTCCAGGTACATGTCCACGTACTGCCCGGGGACGATGTACGAGCAGTTCCCGGCATCGTCATGATTGGAGCCCGGGTCGTACTGGTAGTCCTCGGAGTCCTCCGCGACCCAGATGTTGGCGGTGCTCGAGGTCTTCTCGGCCGCCCGGATCACGCTGATCTCATTCTCGGCTTCCGCCACGTACGCGGGTCCGCCCGTCTTCCCGTCGTAGCTCCAGCTGACCTTGGGGCTCTCGGGCTCCTGGTACGGGATGAGGATCACCGGCTTGCCGGCGGGGACGTTCCCGACAAAGGTCGCGAGGTTGTTGGAAGCATTGTCGAAGTCCTTGAACGTGATGACGCAGGCCACGTCGGACGGCAGGTTCGCACAGTCGCTTCCGCTCCAGGTCGCGGGCAGCGGATCCGTGGGGCCGTAGAAAATCTTGCAGCTCTGCAGTGGCCCGATGTCCGCGTTCGCGGTCGAGAACGACGTGCAGTCGCCGCCGCCGTCCTCAGCACCGATAATCGTCGCGGCCCGGTACGGCTCGAACAGCACCTCGTCAACGCTCAGGGTCTCGCCGGCGCTGACGTTGTCCTCCGTCAGCTTCGGCGAGCCGAGCACGTACGCCGTTCCCGTCAGTGCGGTGACGGTCTCGGACACGTACTGCCACGTGGTGGTGTCAGCCAGTGTGTTCGCGGTGCCGTACGTCCACCCGAGCCAGGTCCCGGACGAGTTGTAGGCGCCGATCCCGAACTGCACCGTCCGCCCGGACACCGCTGTCCCCGTCTTCACCCAGGCCGAGATCCGGTAGGTGTCGGGGCCAGTGACGTTGATCTGGTTGCCGCCCATTTCTGCCTTAGCGGACTGGTCGCCCGAGGCGGTAGCCGTCAGCTTCATGCTCGCGTCGCCATGGAACGCGCTGCCGGTGTTCCAGCTGACGGTCGTATTGCTGACCGCCTCCCAGCCGCTGACGCCGGACTCGAAGTCCGAGTCAGCCGCCGATAAAAGGTTCGCTGCGCCCCAGGACGAAGGCTCCACCGACGCGGCCCGCACATGCGGAACCGCCGACGATACGCCGATCGCGGTCAGGCCCGCCACGGCGACTAATGCCAGGATCCGCCTCACGGAGAACTCCTCGGTTTGACGCGATCAGGGAGAAGATGCGCCCTATCGTCCCACAGGCCCGCTGGCCCAAGGAGCCGATGTGGGGTTGCCTGGCGCACGGATGGGCGTGCGCTAGCCTTCCTCCGGGGCTCTTAGCTCAGCGGTTAGAGCGTCCGGCTTACACCCGGAAGGTCCACGGTTCGATCCCGTGAGAGCCCACTACTCCGCAGCACCCGCGACAGGGCCTGCTCGACTTCCTCCGCCAAGCTCGCGACCGAGCCTTCCGCGGACCCATCGGCCGATGAGCCCTCGGCCGCGAGCAGCTGGCCCACGGAGCCGCAGTCGCGGCACTCGACCTCGCCGAGCCGGCGGACGAGATGAACGCTCGAGCACACCGCGCAGTGGTCGAGGTCAGCGGACCAGTCGAAAGCCGCCTGGCAGCCAGGACAGATCAGCACCTGGCGATCGGTGCGAACACCGCGTCGCCACGGACTTTCCCCCCGGTCGGGGTCAACCTGCCGGGTCCCGCACCGATAGCAGGGCATCCAGTTCCGATTCTGCCGGCTGCCCAGGCGGCTCTCGATCCGAGCTAGTCGAGCTCGGCCAGCGCCTTCTGGTAGTCGGCGATGTCACGTGCCTGCGGGATCGGGTTAACGACCTCCCAGCGCACGACGCCGGACTTGTCGATGACGAAGGTGCCGCGCGTGGCGACGCCCATGTTGTCATCGAAGACACCGTAGGACTTCGCTACCGCGCCGTGCGGCCAAAAATCCGACAGCATTGTGAAACTGAAATGTTCCCTGTCGGCCCAGGTGCGTAGAACGAACCCGGAGTCGACCGACACGGTCACCAGTTCCACGTCGTCCCGGTTCACTTCAGGGAACTCGTCGCGCATTGCGCACAGTTCTCCGCTGCACACTCCGCTGAAGGCCAGCGGGTAGAAGACCAGCACCACGTTCTTCTTACCGCGGAAGCCGGAAAGCCGCACCGGCGTGCCGTGCTGATCCTTGAGCTCGAAGTCAGGAGCTTCTTCGCCGACTTCAACCGCCATGGAATCTGGTCCTCTCGAATGCGGGGGCGGGATTGAGGCCGCAATCGCGGCTCGCCGTGGGCGTCGTGGGAATGGCCCGCGCGCCCCACAGCGGTCTCAGTGTGCCACCCCTGGCCGCCCCAGCGGGAGCCGGACTAGGCGGTCACTGCCGGCAGCCCGCTACCGGCGGGCCTTCGGGGCGACGAGCCGCGTGCCGGACCAGTTGCGGCCCGCACTGACCGTCGAGGTCTGGGACAGGCCCGCGGTGGGTGCCGCCTCGCCGATCTCGCTCGGCTCGACGTGGCCCTCACGGCCGGTCTTCGGGGTCAGCAGGAGGATGTAGCCTCCGTCAGCCAGCGGGGTCAGGGCGTCGACCAGGGCGTCTACGAGATCACCATCGCCATCTCGCCACCACAGGATGACTCCGTCGACCACGTCGTCATAATCCTCGTCGACTAGCTCGGCACCCTCCAGCGCCTCGATGGACGCCCGAAGCGCCTCGTCGACGTCGTCGTCGTAGCCGATCTCCTGCACCACGTGACCTGGCTTGATGCCAAGTCGCTCGGCCAGGTCACGCTGATCCTGCGCCTGGCCCGCGGTCGCGCTCACTGACGTCCTCCTGATCCTCTCCGCATTCCCGTGGCAGCTGGCTTCCGGCGATCTTGGCAGAATGCCCAGTCCGGGTTCCAGCTACACAGTTCCGCGTTGTCTGCTGCTCCTTGATCGGACAGTTCACACTGGGTCGGCGCGGTGCGCAAGTCACAATTAGCACCGAGGGCGAAATCCGCCGGCTGGGCGATCGTCCGGCTGCCCCCTGGCGTCCCGTTTCGACCGATATACCCGATCGTGCGCCCAGCAGCATACCGACCCTTCCGGCGGGAACGAGGCCACGCCGCCGCCCGTCCAGGCCTGTCCGCGAGGGCGGTTACCATCCGGTAGAGATGCGTTTCCTGGCATCGCGTACCAGGATTGGAAGCGACATCGAGATATGCGAAGCGGCCGTGGGCCGCGCATGAAGGCGAGGAACTACCCGTGGCATCCGGACGCCAGCGTTTTTCCATCATTAGCGACGGACTGCCCACTCAGCTGCCGGATATTGATCCGGACGAGACCAGGGAGTGGGTCGAGTCGTTCGATACCGTCGTCCGGACCAGGGGCCGGGCCCGTGCCAGGTACGTCATGCTCAAACTTCTGGAGCGGGCGCGCGAGCAGCAGGTCGGCGTTCCCGGCCTGCGCAGCACCGACTTCATCAACTCGATCCCGCCCGAGCGCGAGCCGTGGTTTCCCGGCGATGAGTACGTGGAGCGGCGGATCCGGGCCTATATCCGGTGGAACGCCGCCATCATGGTCAGCCGGGCCAACCGCCCCGGCATGGGCGTGGGCGGGCACATCGCCACCTATGCCTCGGCCGCGAGCCTCTACGAGGTCGGCTTCAACCACTTCTTCCGGGGCAAGGACCACGGCGAGTCCGGCGACCAGGTCTTCTTCCAGGGCCACGCGGCGCCCGGCATCTACGCCAGGGCCTTCCTTGAGGGCCGGCTCACCGAGGACCAGCTCAACGGCTTCCGGCAGGAGCTGTCCCATCCGGGCGGCGGCCTCCCGTCCTACCCGCACCCGCGGCTCATGCCTGACTTCTGGGAGTTCCCGACCGTCTCCATGGGGCTGTCGTCGATCAACGCCGTCAACCAGGCCCGGTTCAACCGCTACCTGCTTGCCCGCGAGCTGAAGGACACCAGCCGGTCCCACGTCTGGTGCTTCCTCGGGGACGGCGAGACCGATGAGCCCGAGGTCCGCGGCGCGATCGGCCTGGCCGCCCGCGAGGAGCTGGACAACCTCACCTTCGTGATCAACTGCAACCTGCAGCGGCTGGACGGGCCGGTCCGCGGCAACGGCAAGATCATCCAGGAGCTTGAGGCGTCGTTCCGCGGCGCCGGCTGGAATGTGATCAAGGTCATCTGGGGCCGGGACTGGGACCCGCTGCTGGCCAAGGACACCGACGGCGTCCTGGTCAACAAGATGAACACGACCCCGGACGGGCAGTTCCAGACCTACGCCGTCGAGTCGGGTGCCTACACCAGGGAGAACTTCTTCGGCGGCGACCCGCGGCTGCGGGCCATGGTCGAGCACCTGTCCGACGACGAGATCCGCAACCTGTCCCGCGGCGGGCACGACTACCGCAAGGTCTACGCGGCGTTCAAGGCCGCGACCGAGCACGTCGGCCAGCCGACCGTGATCCTCGCCCACACGATCAAGGGCTGGACGCTCGGGCCGGACTTCGAGGCCCGCAACGCCACCCACCAGATGAAGAAGCTCACGGTCGCCGAGCTCAAGGAGTTCCGCGACCGGCTGTACCTGGAGATCCCGGACGCGGCCCTGGAGGCCGAGCTCCCGCCGTACTACCACCCCGGCGAGCAGTCCGACGAGATCCAGTACATGAAGGAGCGTCGCGCGGCCCTCGGCGGCTACCTGCCCAAGCGCGTGGTCAGGGCCCGGCCGCTTGCCCTCCCGGCGGACGCGGTCTACGACGAGCTGCGCCGGGGCTCGGGCAAGCAGGCGGTCGCGACCACGATGGCGTTCGTGCGCCTGCTCAAGGACCTCATGAAGGACCCGGAGATCGGCGCGCGGTTCGCCCCGATCATCCCCGACGAGGCCCGCACGTTCGGCATGGACTCGCTGTTCCCGACGGCGAAGATCTACGACCCGCACGGCCAGACCTACGAGGCGGTCGACCGCAACCTGCTGCTGTCCTACAAGGAGTCGGCGCGCGGCCAGATCCTGCACGAGGGCATCAGCGAGGCCGGCGCGATGGCCTCCGCGACCGCCGCGGGCACCGCGTACGCGACGCACGGCACGCACATGATCCCCGTCTACATCTTTTACTCGATGTTCGGGTTCCAGCGGACCGGCGACCAGATGTGGGCGCTGGGCGACCAGCTCGGGCGCGGTTTCCTGCTTGGAGCCACGGCGGGGCGGACCACGCTGACCGGCGAGGGCCTCCAGCACAACGACGGCCACTCGCCGCTGCTGGCCTCGGTGAGCCCGGCCTGCGTGGCCTACGACGCCGCCTGGGCCTACGAGCTGGCCGTGATCGTCAAGGATGCGCTGCGGCGGATGTACGGATCGAGCGCGGAGCACCCCGAGGGCGAGGACATTTTCTACTACCTCACCGTCTACAACGAGCCCTACATCCAGCCCGCCGCGCCCGAGGACTTCGAGGGCGGCTCGGCGGCCCTGGAGCGCGGCATCCTGCGCGGCCTGTACTGGTACGCGGGGCCGCCCGAGCTCACCACGCCGAGCCCGGCTTCGACCACGGGCGACACCCCGCGAGCGCAGATCCTCGCCTCCGGCGTGGGCCTCCGCTGGGCGCTGGACGCGCAGCGGCTGCTCGCGCAGGACTGGGGCGTCGCCGCCGAGGCGTGGTCGGCGACCTCGTGGACGGAGCTGCGCCGCGAGGCGCTGCAGTGCGAGGAATGGAACATGCTCCAGCCCGAGGCCGAGTACCGCGTCCCCTACGTGACCAGGGCGCTGGAAGGTCACCCGGGCCCGGTCGTCGCCGTCAGCGACTGGATCAGGGCCGTTCCCGACCAGATCGCGCGCTGGGTCGAGGGACCGTTCACCTCGCTCGGCACCGACGGCTGGGGCTTCTCCGACACCCGGCCGGCGGCCCGGCGGTTCTTCCACGTCGACGCCGAGTCGATCACCGTCGCGGTCCTCGCCCAGCTAGCCCAGCTCGGCGAGGTCAAGCCCGAGGTCGTCGGCCAGGCGATCTCGAAGTACCGCCTCGATCTCCCCGTCAGCGACGCGCTCTAGCGCGCATGGGGCACCGGCTGCGGATGACCGCTGAGCTCGGCGAGTGGCTCGCCGAGCTCAGCGGAGTGGGTTCCGGCGGCAAGGCGTCGACCGCGGCCATCGAGGTCGGCGCGTCCCTGGTGGCGATCATGCGGGCCGAGGATGTGACCGGCCTGCCGTTTGCCGGTCGGCCCGGCGCCGACGAGGCGGGCCCGGTCGACCCCAGGCAGGTGCTGGACTACAGCTACCAGCTGCTGCTGGAGCGGCTGCAGGAAGTCCGCGGCCAGTACACCGACCTGGCGAGTACCCGGCAGCACCTGGCCGATGAGCTCGAGGCGGCGCGCGCTGCGCCCGAACCCGATGCCGTCCGGATCGCCGATGCCGAGCACCGGCTGGAGGACGCCCGGCAGCGCGAGGCGGCCCTGGGCGCCAAGAGCGAGCGCCTGCGCGCCGGGGTCGACTCGTTCCGCACCCGCAAGGAGACGGCGAACGCGATGTATACGGCGGCGGACGCGCGCCGCCGGATCGACGAGGCGTTCGTTGCGGCCGGGCTGGAGCCAGAAGCAGGGGATCTCGCGGACGCGGCCGACCAGGCCGAGACCGGGCTCGAGCAGGCCCGGCAGCAGGCCTACGGGCTGCTGGGCAGCGTGCCGCCCGAGCCCGGCGCACACGCCGACCTGCTCGAACTGCGCGCCGACGAACTCGGTGCCGACGTGCGGGTGCTGTTCGCGGTCGAGCCCCAGGGAGCCGTTGCGGCGCTGGCCGTCCTTGAGGGCACCGATGCGATCAGCGAGTACCGGGACGACGCCGTGCGGCTGGCGGGCGAGCTGCTCGACGAGATCAGGCGCGATGGGTGGCCGCCGGAAGACACCGGCGATTCCGGGCCCGAGTTCGCCTCGCCAGAGTCGTTCCTGGAAAAGTTCTTCCCCGGCCGCGGCGAGGCCGTGTCGGAACGGGCCGGGGCCTTGGCCTCCGCCGTCTCGCTGCGCGGGCTGCGCGACCGGGGCGACCTCACGCTGGCCGACCTGGCCCACCGCACGGGATACGACCCGTCGCAGCTAGCGGACCTGGAGCGGGATGGGCTGCGGCCGGCGGTCGTCCACGAGCTCACGACCTATGTCCAGGCGGCTGGCGGCACCCTGCGGCTCACGGTGACCATCGACGGCGAGTCGCACGACCTGATCTGATGAAGATCGCGTTCGCGACCGGGAACGACCTCAAGTTCGCCACTGCCGTCGAGCATCTGGCCGCTCTCCCCGTGGAGCTCGAGCAGGTCCGCCTCGATCTGGACGAGATCCAGTCCGCCGACATCGGCGCCGTGGCCAGGCACAAGGCGCGGCAGGCACACCGGCTCCTGGCCCGGCCGGTGATCGTCGAGGACTCCGGCTTCGGCCTCGACGAGCTCGGCGGCTACCCGGGGCCGATGGTGAAATTCACGGTCGCGGCCCTCGGGGCCAGTGGAATCGCCCGGCTGGCCGACCTGACCGCGACCCGGGCCTGCCGCTACACCTCGTGCCTGGTCTACGTGGACGAGCGAGGCTCGCAGCACGCCTTCCGCAGCGAGGAGCCGTGCACGGTCGCGCGCGAGCCGGCCGGCCCGGACCTGGCCGACGCCTGGTCGCCGCTGTGGAACGTCGTGATCCCGGCCGGCTGCTCCCTGCCCCTGGCGGCGCTGCCCGCGGCCGAGCGCGAGCGCGATCTCGGCGAGTGGCGGGAGCGCTCGACGTTCCGGCAGTTCGGTGACTGGCTAGCTGACCGCGCTAGCTGACCTCCGCGGCCATGTCGACCAGTACCCGGGCTAGCCGGAGGCGGCCGGCGAACAGCGCCACGGTCTCCTCCTGATCCGGCGTGGCCGAGCCGAGCATCTCCAGCGGCAGCGGGCACAGCGCCGAGCGGGCGGCCAGGCCGCCGATGTAGCCGGTCCGGACGTCCGGCGGCGCGACGTCGTAGCCCTCGGCCGCCAGGCCCTCGAGGTAGCTCGGGAAGATCACCGCATCGATGCCGGCGAGATCGGCCGGATCGGTCTCGCCCGCATGAGCAAGCCCCGCGAGTAGCTGGCCCAGGTCGAAGCCGGCCGGGAGCAGGTCGCCGAAGCCCCAGTCGATCGCGGCGATGGTGCCGGGCTCGTCGGCGGGGAGCAGCAGGTTCTGCGGGCTCGCGTCGCCGTGGGCGTGCGTCTGCGGCAGGCCTTCCAGCACGTCGATCAGCTTCGGCAGCCGTTCGCCGAGCGCCAGCATCGCCGCCGGCAGTCCCGGATCGCGGGTCCGGCTCAGGGCCTCGGCCACCACCGGGTGGCCCCACACGGCGCCTGCTCGCAGCGCTGGCAGCAGGCCGAGCAGGACCCGGGTCTCGGTGTATCGCCGCAGGGACGAGCCCCGGGACTGGTCGTGCGCTCTCGCCGGGAGCTTCTCGTTGACCGGCGCGCCCTCCCGCCTGCGGGCGGCCAGGCGCCCGAGCAGGTACGCGGCGCGCTCGTAGTCCGGCCGGGCCCACTGTCCCCGGCGCTGGATGATGAACTCCCACCACAGCGCGATGTGGTCGGCATCGGCGTACTTCACGTGGTGCAGGACGGGCGTCCGCATGCCGTCGGGCAGCACCGACCCGATGCCGCATTCGTACATGTCGAGTTCGTAGCGCCAGGGGTAGAACTCGGTGAAGTCGGCCCGCAGCGCCGCGGGGATGGAGGCAAGCCCCGGCCAGAGGCGGATGTCCCGGAGCAGCTTGACGAAGAAACTGCAGGCGACCTGGCCGTCCGGGCTGCCTTCCCGGACGTCGACCCGCCACAGCCCGGCGGTCGCCGGGGATCCCCAGTCGTAGGCGACCGGCGCGGCGCACGCGACCGGGTCCGATACGTCGTGCCCGCTGGCCGCGCTCGCCACCGCGGCCAGCTCCGCCGTCGGGAGTGCGGCTTCACCAGGTAGATCCATTGCTCCCCCAACTGCCCCAGAAAAGTAAGGTAGCCTGTCCATCTGAAGAGATAGTAAGGTGACCTTATGACTTCGCGCAAGCCCGTTGCCCTTGATCATCTGCCGGATCACCTGCCCCGGTGGCTGGAGGCGGTCACTCGGCGGATGGCCGCGGATCTCGGGGCCGCCGGGCTCGGCGAGTTCCCTGACCTGCGCGGCAGTCACCGGCGGATACTCCAGATGGTCCCTCCGGACGGCATCCGGATTACCGACCTGGCCGCGCTGGCCGGCATGACCAAGCAGGCCCTGGGCGAGTCCGTCGACGCCCTCGAGTCCTCGGGCTACGTCGCCAGCCGCATTGATGAGCGCGACCGCCGCGTGCGGCTCGTGTCGCGCACGCCCAGGGGTGAGAAGGCGGTCGCGGCGACCTCCGCGGCGATCGGCTCGGTCGAGTCGGCCTGGCGCGCCGAGATCGGCCCGGCCAGCTACGACGCGATGCTGGCCGCACTCCGGGAGCTCGGCCGCGACGGCATCAGCGCCTGACCGCGCCCGGGCGGGTCCCCCGGCATAGGCCGCCGGCCCAGGCCGGGCCGCCGATAGTCGCGAGACGGCCACTATGGACGCTCTATGCGCTGTACTGGCCGTCTCGCGACTTTGCCCGGCGGCCCCGGCCTCCGCCGAGTCGCTAGGGTGGACGGGTGGTCAACGCTGCCCCTGCCTACGCCCGATGAGGCTGCCCGCAGCGTCTTCACTGCGCCCGTTCCGGCACCGGAACTTCACCCTTCTCTGGTTCGCGAGCCTCGTCTCGAACGTCGGCTCGTGGATGCAGACGGTCGCCGTCGGCGCCCTCGTCATCGCCAGGACCGGGCAGGCTAGCTGGGCCGTGCTGATCGCGGCCGGGGCCTTCCTGCCGATCGGGCTGCTCTCGCCGCTCGGGGGCGCCCTGGCCGACCGGGTCCGCCGCAAGCCGGTCATCGCCGGCGGGAACCTGGCCGAGGCCCTCATCGCGGCAGCGCTCGCGGCGCTGGTTGCCGCCGGGCACGACAGCCCGCTGACCCTGCTCGGCCTGGTGACCCTGCAGGGCGCGGTCTCGGCGCTGCTCCAGCCGTTCAGCTCGGCAATCCTGCCCGACCTGGTGCCCCGGTCGGAGTTCCTGGCCGCAAGCTCGCTGAACTCGGCGCAGTGGAACGCCGGCCGTATCGTCGGCCCGGCGCTCGCCGGCGCCACGGTGGCCGCGTCCGGCTTCGCGGCGAGTTTCGTCGCGAACGCGGTGTCGTTCCTCGCCGTCGTGATCGCGGTGCTGTTCGTTCGCCTGTCCCCGCCGCCGGGGCGGCAAGGCTCGGTCCTTGCCTCGCTGCGGTCCGGCCTGGCCGCGACCCGCTCCGAGCCGACCTGCCGGGCGGCGATCATCTCGATTGGCGTGGTGGCCTTCGTGGCCGCGCCGTTCATCGCGCTGGTCCCGGCCATGGCCCTGCATCTCAGCCACGGCGGCGCCGGCGCGATCGCGGCCACGACCTCGGAACTGACCACCGCCCAGGGCCTCGGCGCCGTCGTCGGCGCGCTCCTGATGGCGCCGCTGGCGGCCCGCATCGGCCGCGGCCGGCTGCTTGGCTGGAGCCTGGCCCTGCTGCCGCTCGCCCTGACGTTCTACGCCCTGGCGCCGACCCGCTGGTGGGGGGTCATCACGCTATTCGGGGTCGGGATGACCTACCTCGGCGTGCTGTCGGGCCTGTCGACCGCGGTGCAGCTCTTCGCGCCGCAGGCCTACCGCGGCCGGGTGCTGAGCTTCTTCCAGGTGGCGCTCGGCGTGAGTTACCCCATCGGCGCGCTGGCCCAGGGCCCGATCGCCGATGCGATCGGCATCGGCTGGACTACGGCCTGCTCGGCGGCGGCGCTCGCCGCGATCCTGGCCGCCGTCGTCGTGCTGCGGCCGGGATTCGCCCGGACGCTGGTCGGCCCGCGGGCGGCCGAGACCGTGACCGAGCCCGCCGGGCCCGCGAAGCCGGCCGCCGCGAGCGGCACTGGCGACCTGGCGCTGGCCTGCAACCCTGACTGCTGATCAAGGGGGCTCGTCACTGCGAGCGCTGTTCGAGCAGCAGCGAATGGAACGGATCTGCCAGCGCGCGGATAATTCTGTAGATAACGGGCTTGTTCCTTGGTATGTCGGCCCCGAAGACGTACGTCTGCTGCGGCCGGACAGTCACTGCGACCCTGGGGCTGAGGAAGTACCGGAGGCGTATACGCAGCGTGTGCTCGCCTGGACTGACAGGCACGGTCCACTGCTCATTCAGCGGCACTTTCCCGGCGTTCTTGCCATCGACGTAGATCGTGAACTGCCCTGAGCCCGGGTTGCCCATCCACTGGTACTCGTTCCTGACGGTGATCCAGCCGCCCTGCGGCTGACTGTGAGCCTCCACGCGCTTCATTCCAGCGTCCCCCGCTGTCGGGTGTCTACGGGGCCGCCTTGACTTGCCACATTGGAAAGTCAGCTCTACACTTTCCACTATGGAAAGTGACGGAACGAGCGCCGAGATCTCGCCGGACGAGGCAACAGGCGCGATCGCCCTGATTGACGGCAGCCGCTCCTGGCTGGCCAGCCGCGTGATCGCGCCCGGCTGGTATCACCCGGCGTTCGGCCTGCTCGCCGGGGGCCTCATCGCCGAGGGCGAGGCCCGCAGCTGGGCGCTCTTCGCCTGGTCGGTTGTGGGGTACACGATCGCCTGCGGGGCCCTCGCGTGGGTTAACCAGCGACGGGTCCGCCTGCAGATGAACTACTGGTTCCTTCGGACCCGGCTCATCTTCGCCGCTCAGATCCTGACACTCGGCCTGCTCGCGGCCACCGCGTGCTGGCTCGACCTCGGCCACGGCGTGCGCGGTCTGTTCCTGGCCGCCGGCGCACTGGCCGCCGTCGCGACCGTCGCGTTCGGGCGCTGGACCGACCGTGCGCTGCGGGCGCACCTGCGGACCGCGTGATGCCTGCGCCCGCTCAGTTCGACGAGGTTGTGCACGCGCCTAACCGGCTGCAGATCTGCGCGCTGCTGGCGGCCGTCGACTCCGCCGAATTCGCCACCGTCCGGGACGGGCTCGGCGTGGCCGACTCGGTCCTGTCCAAGCACGTGCGGGTCCTGCACGAAGCCGGATATGTCGCCGTGCACAAGGCGACGTTCGCCGCCCGGGTGCGGACCAGCCTGTCGCTGACCGCGGCCGGGCGCGCGGCCTACGAGGGCCACGTGGCGGCACTCCGGGCGATCGTCGGGGCCACCGCCGGCCAGCTCGAAGCCGTGGAGCCAACCTAGCCGCCGGGCCGAAACGAGCACTTGGCCGCCGGGGCGTTCAGGGAGCCGGTGAGTGGGGATGCTCTCTGTCGGCCGACGGCACGGGGAGCCTGCAGCCGGAAGCCTTTGCCTGGGGAGCAGGTGATCGAGAGTGGCAGTTGGGAACATGGGTAACGCCGCCGCGAAGCGCATGCTGGCGCTCATCCTCGCGGTCGTGGGCGTGCTGGCGATCATCGCCGCCGTCCTGTACGTGGCCGGCGCGGCGAACTCGGTGCACGTCCTGGTCGGCAGCGTGCACAGGGGGCACCACGCGGTCCGCGCGGCCATTTGCCTGGTCGTCGGCCTGGCGCTGCTCGTCGGCGCCTGGGCCATGTTCCGCCCAGCGCCCGCAAAACGCGCCCCGTAGGTCCTAACCGGGCCGGCCCCGGGACAGGCACGTCCGGCGCAGTGGCACGCTGAGAGCGTGACATCGAGCGTGAACGGCGCAACTCCCCCGGCCGGCGGCCCGCCCGCGAGGTCCAGTCCCCACGCACGGGTTCGCGACGAGACCGTGGCTCGCCTTGACGCCGCCATGGGCGCACTCGGCACGACCGCCACGGCCTCCATGGAACGGCGGATGCCGTGGTTCCGCAACATGTCCGCCGAGCACCGCTCGTGGCTGGGCCTGCTCGCCCAGGCCGGCATCGCGGCGTTCGTGGACTGGATCAAGCACCCGGAGCGGACCAGGCCCGCCGTGGCGGGAGAGGTCTTCGGAACCGCTCCCCGCGAGCTGGCTCGGGCGGTCACCCTTCAGCAGGCGGTCGAGATGGTCAGGGTCATCGTCGACGTCGTCGAGTCCCAGGTGGATGAGCTGGCGGCGCCCGGCGGTGAGGCTGAGCTGAGGGAAGCCGTGCTCCGCTACACCAGGGAGATCGCGTTCGGCACCGCGCAGGTGTACGCGCGGACGGCCGAGGCCCGCGGCGCCTGGGATGCCCGGCTGGAGGCGCTGGTCGTCGACTCGCTGGTCCGCGGCGAGGTCGACGAGGGCCTGCAGTCCTGGGCGTCCGCGCTCAACTGGTCCTTCACCCCCGTGACCGTCATCGTCGGCACCGCCGGGGCGAGCGAGCCGGAGAGCCTCATTGACGAGTTCCGGGTCCTCGCCCGGCGAGCCCGCCTTGACCTGCTGGCGGGAGTGCACGGCCACCGGCTGGTCCTGGTCGTCGGGGGCAGCGACGACCCCCTGGCGGCGGCCCGGCATTTCGTCGGCCGGTTCGGACCGGGCCCGGTCGTCGCCGGACCCGCGGTCACCGACCTGCAGGCCGCGGTGAACTCCGCCTGGGCGGCCCTGGCGGGCCTGCGCGCCGCGCACGGCTGGCCCGAGGCGCCGCGGCCCGTGCTGGCCAGCGACCTGCTCCCCGAGCGCGCGCTCGACGGTGACGAGACCGCGCGCGCCAGCCTCATCACCGAGGTGTACGAGCCGCTGCTGCGCGGCGGGAGTGCGCTGCTCGACACGGTGATGACCTACCTGGAGCAGGGCAACTCGCTGGAGGCCACCGCCAGGCTGCTGTTCGTTCACCCGAACACTGTTCGATACCGTCTCCGGCGCGTCACCGAGCTGACCGGAATTATCCCAGGTGATGGCCGGGGCGGGTTCGCTCTCTGGACCGCGGTTGTCCTCGGTCGCCTCGCTCACAAGCGAACATGACTTGTAGACTCTCTACATAACCCCGCGATTAAACTTCGTTTACTTCGGCATAGGTATGGCGGAGTTCTACAGTGCAGGCTTAGACAATGCTCCTCATCGCTGCGCCTGGCCAGGGCGCCCAGACTCCTGGGTTCCTTTCCCCCTGGTGCGAATTGCCGGGTTTCACCGACCGGCTTGGCGCCTGGTCGGAGCTGGCGGGGTGTGACCTTATTCGGTGCGGGACGACCGCGGACGCGGACGAGATCCGCGATACCGCCGTGGCCCAGCCCCTCCTGCTGGCCGCTGCCATCGCTGCCGCCGAGGACCATCTCGTGACCGGTGCCCACCCGGTGAGCCGGCAGTCCGTCGCCGTTGCCGGGCACAGCGTCGGCGAGCTCGCCGCGGGCGTGCTGGCCGGGGTCATCACGCCCGAAGACGCGATGCGGCTGGTGCGGGTCAGGGCCCAGGGCATGGCCGGAGCGGCTGCCGCGGAGCAGACCGGCATGACGGCCGTACTCGGCGGCGACGAGGCCGAGGTCCTTGCCGCGCTCGAGGCGTGCGGCCTGACGCCCGCCAACGTCAACGGCGCCGGCCAGATCGTGGCCGCGGGCACGCTGGCGCAGCTGGCCGCGCTCGCCGAGAACCCGCCCGCCGGGGCGCGGCTTCGCCCGCTGTCGGTGGCCGGCGCGTTCCATACCCACCACATGAGTCCCGCGGTCGACGCGCTCGCCGAGGCGGCACAGTCGGTGCACGTCAGCGATCCGGTCCGCCCGCTGCTGTCCAACCGTGACGGCGCCGTGGTGCGGTCAGGCAAGGACTGGATCGACCGCATCATTAACCAGGTCAGCGCGCCGGTCCGCTGGGACCTGTGCCTGCAGCGGATGAGCGACCTCGGCGTCACCGCCATCATCGAGCTGCCCCCGGCCGGCACGCTGACGGGCCTGGCCAAGCGCGCACTGCGCGGCGTGCAGACGATCGCACTCAAGACCCCCGATGACCTCGACGCCGCCCGCGCCATTCTGGCCGAGCACGCCGACAGCCACGCCGACTCGCACGCGCCCGAGTGGCGCCTGCTGGTAGCGCCCCTCGCCGGCACCTTCAGGGCTCCGGGCGGTCATGCCGCGCCCGGAGCGAGCGTGAATGAAGACACCGACCTGGGGCACGTCGAGATGCGGGACGGCAGTCACCTGGTGGAAACCTCGTTCCCGGCAACGGTTATCGAGTGGCTGGTCGAGGACGGCGACCCGGTGAGCGCGGGCCAGCCCCTGGTGCGGCTGCTGCCGCAGGCAGCTGACCAGTAACAACAACAGACGCAGGCGGGGCACTCCGGCCCCATTCGGCAAACGGCGAAAGGCAGCAAAGACGATGCGACTCACTGAAGGTCACGCTGGCGCGCGAGTGCTGGCCTTCGGCGGCTACCAGCCGGCCAGGGTGGTCACCAATGACGAGCTGTCACAAACCGTGGAGACCAGCGACGAGTGGATCCAGTCGCGAGTAGGCATTGCCAGCCGCCGCATCGCCGGACCCGACGAGACCGTCGGCGACATGGCGGTGCAGGCGGGCGGCAAGGCCCTGGCGGCCAGCGGCCTGTCCCCCGCCGACGTTGACCTGGTCATCGTCGCCACGTGCACGCCTGAGGTACAGATCCCGAACGTTGCCGCCGGCGTGGCCAAGCGCCTTGGCATCGTGGCGCCCGGCGCCTACGACCTCAACGCCGCGTGCGCCGGCTTCTGCTACGCGCTGGCGAACGCCGCCGACGCCGTGCGCACCGGCACCGCCCGCAACGCGCTCGTCATCGGGGCGGAGAAGCTGTCGCAGTGGATCGACTGGACCGACCGCTCGACGTGCATCATCTTCGCCGACGGCGCGGGCGCCGCGATCGTGGGTCCGGCCGATGAGGACGCGCCGGGCATCGGCCCGGTGTTCTGGGGCAGCGACGGCGACCTGGCCGACAAGATCTACATCGAGAACCGGAACTCGTTCATCATCCAGGAGGGACAGGCGGTCTTCCGCTGGGCGACCAGCGCGCTCGCGCCGATCGCCCTCAAGGCCTGCGAGAAGGCCGGAGTGGACCCATCCGAGCTGGCCGCGTTCATCCCGCACCAGGCGAACCTGAGGATCGTCGAGGCCATCGCCCGCAAGCTGGGCGCTCCCCAGGCGATCGTCGCCAACGACATCGTGACCGCGGGCAACACCTCATCCGCCTCGATCCCGCTCGCGCTGTCCCGGATGCTCGAGCGCGGCGAGATCCCGTCCGGATCGCACGCACTGCTGATCGGCTTTGGCGCGGGCATGTGCTACGCCGCGCAAGTGATCACGGTACCCTGACCCCCGCCCCGCATGGGGGCGAGCCACCACCGGCATATCGCAGAAAGAGAGCAGAAGAACAATGGCCATGACGGAACAGGAAATCCTTGCCGGTCTCGGCGAGATCATCGATGAGGTCGCCGGCGTTCCCGCCGAGGACGTGACCCCGGAGAAGACGTTCGTCGACGACCTCGACATCGACTCGCTGTCGATGGTGGAGATCGCCGTGGCGGCGCAGGACAAGTTCGGCGTCGAGATCCCCGACGACCAGCTCAAGGACCTGAAGACGGTGCAGGACGTCATCAACTACGTCCACCGCGCCGAAGTGTCCGCCTGACCGCACTGCCTGACGGGCGCGCGGCCGACGGGTTCATGGCCCGCGGCCGCGCCCGGCGAGGAGCAATGCGCGGTGCTGCCGACGGAGTCGGCGCCGCGGCCCCCCAACGCGAGGAGCAGAAGGACAGTGGGTACAGACCGGACGCGCGTCGTCGTCACCGGACTTGGCGCCATCACCCCGGTGGGGACCGACGTCCCTAGCACCTGGGAGGCGATGAAGGCCGGGCGCAGCGGAGTGCGGCAGCTGACCGACGACTGGGCGGCAGAGCTGCCGGCCAGGATCGCGGCCTGGGCTGCCGCCGACCCGGCCACGCTAATCGACCGGGTGCAGGCCCGCCGCATGGATCGGTGCGAGCAGTTCGCGATGGTCGCGGCCCGCGAGGCGTGGGCCCACGCCGGCTCGCCGGAGGTCGACTCCGAGCG
>Ga0209380_10000050_pt1 | contig 65750 bp, 62 predicted proteins | sample HubBroMetageWFT6_FD_188347 | JGI IMG/M metagenome (GOLD analysis project Ga0209380, IMG submission 188347) | Warmed and freeze-thawed soil microbial communities from the Hubbard Brook experimental Forest, New Hampshire - Hubbard Brook CCASE Soil... | ecosystem: Environmental > Terrestrial >...
ACCCCTGCGGGCGCCCCGGCGGGCGCACCGGCGACGGCGCCGCATCACCCCGCCTCCGGAGCGAGCCCGGCCCCGACCAGGGCGTTCGCGCCGGAGGGCGCGGCGATCGCCATCGGCCTTGTCGTACTCCTCGGCCTGATACTGCTCGCGGGCCGGCGGCTCGCCCGCGGCGGGGCCCGGGCCGGCGGCCGGAACGGCCGGACCAGCCGGGGCGGCCGGCGCCGGGGCGTTGGCGGCGGACACGGGCACGGGCACGGGCCGCCGGCCGGTCCGACCACCGCCGAGCTCGAGGCTCAGGCATCGTCCGCCCTGGTGCAGACCGACGACGCGGTCAGGACGAGCGAGCAGGAGCTCGGATTCGCGGTCGCCCGGTTCGGCGAGCATGCGGCGGCGCCGTTCTCCGCCGCGCTCAAGGGAGCGCGGGCCGAGCTGGCCGCCGCGTTCAAGCTCCGCCAGCTGCTGGATGACGACGTCCCGGAGCCCGAGCACGTCGAGCGGTCGATGCTCACCGAGATCTCCGGCCGCTGCGCCGAGGCGAACCGGCTGCTCGACGAGCAGTCCGAGGCGTTCGACCGCCTCCAGGATCTCGAGGCCAGGGCGCCCGAGATGGTGGCCGAGGTAGACAACCACGTGACCCAGCAGGACCAGCGCCTCACCCGGTCCGTGCAGACCCTGCAGCAGCTGGCAGCCAGGTACACGCCCGCGGCGGTGGCCGTCGCGGCGACAAGTCCTGACCAGGCGCGCGAGCGGCTCGAGTTCGCCAGGGGCGGGGTGTCCGAGGCGCGCTCGGCCCTGGCGACCGACGACAGCGGGAAGGCCGCGGTGTTCCTCCAGGCGGCGGAGTCGGCGGCCGACCAGGCCGAGTCGCTGCTCGACGGCATCGAGCACCTGGAGGCCGAGCTGACCCAGGCCGCCTCCGGCCTCCAGGCCGCGCTGCGTGAGATCGACACCGACATTGCCGAGGGAACCGCGCTGCTGGCGAGCCTGCCCGGCGACCGGTCGGCGCTCGTGGCCCGGGCGCAGGACACGGCGTCGGCGGTCCGCGCCGAGATGGCGGCCGGCCAGCCGTTCGACGCGCTCGGGGCGCTGCGCGCGCTGGAGCAGGCTGACGCCGCGCTCGACCACGCCCTGTCCGGCGTGCGCGAGGAGCGGGAACGACAGGAGCGAGCCAGGGCGGTCCTGGACCAGGCGATGCTGGTCGCCCGCAGCTCGATGACCGCGGCCGGGGACTTCATCACGACCAGGCGCGGCGGCGTCGGCGCCGAGGCCAGGACCAGGCTGGCCGAGGCGCAGCGGCACTTCCAGCAGGCCATCGCCGCCGCCCGGGGCGATCCCGAGGCCGCGCTGGCCGAGGCGCAGCACGCGGATGCCCTCGCCCAGCAGGCCAGGTCGCTGGCCGAGCGGGACGTTGAGCAGTTCGCCTACGCGGAGCCGGGGCGGGTGGTCAGGACCGGGGGCCTGGGCGGATTCGGCAGCGGCCTCGGCGGGGCGGTCCTCGGCGGGATCCTGATCGACTCGATGCTCGGGGGCGGCCGGCGCGGCGGTGCCGGCTGGGGCGGTGCCGGCTGGGGCGGTGGCGGCGGATTCGGGCTCGGCAGCTTCGGCGGGGCCGGGACCAGGGCCAGGCACAGCATCGGCGGCATGTTCTGACCGATCACCACATCACACCACGGGGGACGCATGTCAAAGCAGGGCATCATCGGCCGCGTCATGCAGCTGGCCAGGGCCAACGTCAACGCCATGATCGACTCAGCCGAGGATCCGGGCATGATGCTGGACCAGCTCGTCCGGGATTACAGCGCCAGCATCTCCGAGGCCGAGCACGCGATCGCGCAGACGATCGGCAACCTGCGGATGATCGAGGACGACCAGCGGGAAGACGCCAAGGCCGCCCAGCAGTGGGGCAAGAAGGCCCAGGCGGCCAGCAAGAAGGCCGACGAGCTGCGGGCGGCTGACAACAAGAAGGAAGCCGACAAGTTCGACGACCTCGCCCGGATCGCGCTGGAGCGGCAGATGACCGCGGAGAACGACGTCGTCACCGTCCAGCACAGCATCGACGCGACCAACGAGTCCGTCGAGAAGCTGAAGACCGGCCTCGACCAGATGAAGATCAAGCTGTCCGACCTGAAGCACAAGCGCAACAGCCTGATCGCCAGGTCGCGCACGGCCAGGGCCCAGACTCAGGTGCACGAGGCCATGAAGAGCGTGGACATCATGGACCCGACCAGCGAGGTCAGCCGGTTCGAGGAGAAGGTGCGCCGCGAAGAGGCGCGTGCCCGGGGGCAGGAGGAGCTGGCCGAGTCATCGGTAGACGCGCAGTTCGACAGCCTGGACGACCTCGACAACAAGCAGGAGATCGAGAGCCGGCTCAAGGCGCTGAAGGCCGGCCGGGCCGCCGCCACCACGAGGTCCAGGCAGGCGGTCAGCCACTGAGCTCAGCGGGGACCGGCTCGGCAGAGTACCGGGTCGCGTGGATCATGAACATGGCGCAGCACCAGACCCCGGCCACTATGAGGCATTCCCGCTGAGCGGCAGCCAGCGGAAACAGCCACGCTGGCCCGGAGCGGAGCGCGTACTCCCCCGGGCTGGCGCCGACGATCACCATCGCCGTCACCACGGCAGCGCAGGCGCGCCCGGCGCGAGTAGGGGCGCGAAGGGCGGCGAGGAGGATCGCTGGAGCCAGCCAGATCCAGTGATGCGCCCAGCTGACGGGCGAGGCTAGCTGGGCGGCGATGGCGGTGATCAGCCACGCGCCGAGCTCGTCTCCGCGCCGGTGGCAGAAGCGAGCGGCCCACAGCCCGGCCGCCGCGGCGGCGACCGAGGCCGGTGCGCGCAGCGCTCCCGTCCACGGCCCGATGGCGGCGAGCAGGCCCGGTACGGACTGGTTGCCGGAGCCGATGAAGGCGCCGTGACTCAGGGCAACCCTGCTCGACAGATGCCAGAGGACTGCGGTCAGGAACTGGTCGCTTATCCCCGGGTAGAAGAACGCCGCGACGAGCAGGCAGACGGCCGCGGACAGGGCGCTGTTCCGGGCCAGCCGCCACTGCCGCGTGACTAGGAAGTAGCAGATGAACAGGCCCGGCGTGAGCTTGATCGCGGTAGCGATGCCGATGAGCACGCCGGGCGGGACAACCCGCGCCCACCGGCCCTGGCGCGGCCGGAACCGGTCGGCCAGGCAGGCGGCCATCAGCAGGCTGTTCACCTGACCGAATGAGACCTCGTTCACAAACATGGTGGAGAACGCCGTCAGGGCGAGCGCGCTGGCGAGGACGGCGGCGCGGCGAGTGCCCGACCCGAGCGGAATCAGCCGGACGACCACCGCGTTCTCAGCCCACGCGACGGCGAGCGCCGCGGCGACGATCCAGCCGTCATACGCGGCGTGCCAGGTGCCCAGCGCCGTGGGCAGCAGCGCGAGCAGCGCAAACGGGGTGTAGGTGTAGGGCAGCCCCTGGCCCCCGATCCGCGGGCCCGCGATGTACCCCGAGTACACGTCCCGGCCGTGCAGAGCCATGACGGCCGCGTAGCGGTAGACGAGGAAGTCGACGGGATTGACCGCTGAGATCCAGCGCGCGATGATCCACGCCCCGAGCGGGGCGATGACCGCGATCGCGGCGGCCCTGAGCGCACGGTCGCGCCTGGCCGCCCGCAAGCTGTCCGTATCCCTGGTCGCATCGGGCACTCTCGGCCGGGTCGTCGTCTCACCCGCTGGCCGCGGCCCCGGGACCGTGAGCAGGCCGCGGGCCGATCCGGGCAGCTGATCACCCATTGAGATAGGCGAGCACAGCCAGCACCCGGCGATTGTCGTCATCGGACGGCGCCAGGTCGAGTTTGGTGAAGATGCTGGTGCTGTGCTTGCTGACCGCCTTCTCGGTGACGAACAGACGCTGGGCGATGGCGCTGTTAGACCGGCCCTCGGCCATCAGCGCCAGCACCTCGCGCTCCCGCGCCGACAGCCGGGCCAGCGGCTCGTCCCTGGCCCGGCGGCCGAGCAGCTTCGAGACGACCTCGGCGTCCATGACCGTGCCGCCGGCGGCCACGGTGCGCACCGCGTCGACGAACTGGTCGTCATTGAACACCCGGTCCTTGAGGAGATAGCCGACGCCGCCACGCTGGTCCGCGAGAAGTTCCCTGGCGTAGAGCTGCTCGACGTACTGGGACAGCACGAGCACCGGCAGGCCCGGCACCTCGCGCCTGGCCTCGATCGCGACGCGCAGCCCGTCGTCGGTGAACGTCGGCGGCAGCCGCACGTCCACGATCGCCACGTCCGGCTGGCGGTCAAGCAGCGCGCGCAGCAATCCGGGCGCGCTGTCCACGGCCGCGGTGATCTCGAACCCGTGCGCCTCAAGCAGCCGGGCCAGGCCGTCCCGCAGCAGGAACTGGTCCTCGGCCAGGACTATGCGCATGGCGACAGCACGGCCGGCAACTCGATCGCCACGATCGTCGGGCCGCCGACCGGGCTGTTCACCGCCACGACACCGTCGAACGCCGCCAGCCTCCGCTCGACCCCCGCGAGGCCAGTCCCGCGAACCGGGTCGGCGCCGCCCAGGCCGAAGTCGGTCACGGCGATGCGCAGCAGCCCCCCGGCATGCTCGGCCGAGACCCTCGCGACGGCGGAGCCCGAGTGCTTGGCCACGTTGGTCAGCAGCTCGGCGACGGCGAAATAGCAGGCCGTCTCCACCGGCGCGGGCAGCCGGCCCGGCACGTCGATATCGGTCTCGATAGTGAGCGGGCAGTCCAGCGCGAGTGCCCGGATGGCGTCGGCGAGGCCGCGGTCGGCCAGCACCGGCGGGTGCACGCCGCGGACCAGCTCCCTCAGCTCGGTGAGCGCCCGAGCCGAGGTCTCCCGCGCCTCGGCGACCAGCGCGAGGGCGGCGTCCGGGCTGGTCGGGATCAGCCGTTCCGCCGCGCGCAGGCTCATTCCCACCGCGACTAGCCGCGCCTGCGCTCCGTCGTGCAGGTCCCGCTCAAGGCGCCGCAATTCGGCGGCTGCGGTATCCACAGCGACCTCCCGGCTCTCGGTCAGCCGCTGCACGCGCCTGGTGAGCTCGGCCGCGGATGCCAGGCTGCGTATCTCGGGAAATGCCCGCGGCAGCAGCCAGCAACCCAGCCCGAGCAGACCGACCGCCTCGCCGATTGCCAGCCCGACCATGACCTCACTGGACACGATCACGGCACCAAGAAGCGGGTAGCCAGACGGGTCTCCGAACCGCAAAGCCCGCTGGGCACCTATCGCTACCGCGAGGCCGGCCAGTCCGAGCAGGATGAGCCCGGCCACCGCCATGCGGGCAGCAAGGTCCGGCGAGCGCCTGATCACCAGCATCGATCCGGCCAGCAACAGGACGGTCAGCGGGGCCCAGAAACCGGAGTAATCCGAAGTAGCCAGGGACGCCACCGCTATCACAGCCGGCAGCAGGAGCAGCCCCCACGGCTGGCCTGCCTCAGACCGGCCAGCCGTGCGACCGAGCACCAGCCGGGCGGCCGCCGGGTGCCGCCAGAGCTGGCGCCACGCCAGCCAGCCACCAAGCAGCAGGAAGGCATAGGCCTCGGCCAGGACCAGCTGCCCCGGCACCGGTACGGGACCCCACCAGCCGTAGCGGTAGGCCGGCCCGAACGCGTAGTACCTGGCCAGCGGCAGCCAGCAGAAGCCGAGCAGGATCAGTGCCGATGGCAGGATCGCGCCCGCCCGCCGGCGCTTCACGGCTACTAGAAGCCCGACCGCGAGCACGATAACGGGCAGCCACCACTGCTGGCCGGCCTCTGCGAAGACCGGATAGACACTGACCGCGGCCAGCGCCAGGACGATCGCCAGCGCAAGGCACCAGCCGAGCTCCCGATGACGCTCCCGCTGATCCCTCGCCCGCATCTCCACCTCCGGTTTGCCGCCCCGATTGCTCAACCCTGGCGTACCGGCGCCCCGGCCAGTGCGCACGGCACGTCTATCACCACAATCGTGGGCCCTCCGACGGGGCTGGTGACCGCCATGATGCCGTCGAAGGCCGCGAGCCGCCGTTCGATCCCGGCAAGGCCGGTGCCGCGGGCCGGATCGGCCCCGCCCAGCCGAAGTCGGTGACCTCGATGCGGAGCGTCGTGCTCTCGGTCAGCGCTACCACCCGGCGCTGCAAGTCAGCGTCCGCGGCGCCTGAGCCAGCACGGCGTACGCCATCGACTGACTGGATACGGCCACCAGTCCGCGTACGGCTGGCCCATGGATCCCTCCCACCGGCGAAGGCCCGCCCCGATCGGCCGGGCATGCCGTCAGGATCCCGCGCGCAGGCGTCAGGGCGCTATGGGCTGATCACTACCTCGAACGTGGGTCTACGCCTACCGCAAGACACCCGAACGCCAGACCCCGGCGATCTGCGGGACGCCCGGCCGGTAGGCCAGATAGGCGTGCGACGGCGCGTCGAGCATGATGAGGTCGGCGCGGGCCCCGGCGCCGAGGTGGCCGACGTCGGTCCGGCGCAGCGCGTGCGCCCCGCCCGCGGTCGCCGCCCAGACCGCCTCCTCGGTCGTCATGCGCATCTCCCTGACCGCCAGCGCGATGCAGAACGGCATGCTCGAGGTGAAGCACGAGCCCGGATTGCAGTCCGTGGCGATCGCGACCGTGACCCCGGCGTCCAGCAGGCGCCGCGCGTCGGGATAGGGCTGCCGGGTCGAGAACTCCACGCCCGGCAGCAGCGTGGCCACCGTCCCGCCCGAGGACGCGAGCGCGTCGACGTCGGCATCGGACAGGTACGTGCAGTGGTCGGCCGATGCCGCCTCGGCCGCCACGGCGACCTGGACGCCGGGCCCCGGCCCGAGCTGGTTGGCGTGTACCCGCGCCTGCAGCCCCGCCGACTCGCCCGCGCGGAGCACCGCGCGGGCCTCGTCCGCGCCGAACGCCCCGCGCTCGCAGAACACATCAACCCATTTGGCCTGCGGCGCGCAGGCAGCCAGCATCTGCCCGCAGACAAGCTCGACGTAGGCCGCCACGTCACCGTCAAATTCGGCGGGAACGACGTGTGCCCCGAGGTAGGTCACCTCCGGCGTGACCTCGGCCGCCAGGGCAATGGAGCGCGCCTCGTCCGCGACCGTCAGCCCGTACCCGGACTTGCACTCGAATGTGGTCGTCCCCTGCGCGAGCATCTCCGCGGCCAGCCGGGCCAGGTTGGCCCGGAGCTGGTCATCGTCCGCGGCGCGGGTGGCCGCGACCGTGGAGCGGATACCGCCGGCGCTGTACGGGCGGCCGGCCATCCGGGCGGCGAACTCGGCGCCCCGCTCCCCCGCGAAGACCAGGTGAGCGTGGGAATCGACGAAGCCAGGCAGCACCGCCCGCCCGCCAGCGTCGACCGCCGAATCGGCCGCGGGTGCCTCCGCGGCCGGCCCGGTCCAGGCCACGAGCCCGTCCGCCATGACCAGGGCGGCATCCCGCACTACCGCGTACGGGCCGGGCGAGGCCACGCTGACCGCATCGCGGGGCGCATTGGTGATCAGCTCGCCGATGTTGGTGATCAGAACGCTCACCAGCGCATACTCCCACTCACGTTGAGGGCCAGCTCAGAGAAACGCAAGGAGGTAGCAAAGTCGGCCGATCAGAGATTCGGGGCGGATATCATCCGTTTGACCATTGCCGCCCCGCTTCGCGGCGCTCCCGACGGACGGAGAGTAGATGCGATACGGCGAGCCCGCTCGGGGCCGCGCCGGGCGAGGGCGACCTTCCCCCAGCCGCGGGCGGGCTGCCCGTTCTCGCGGCCGGCAGCCGGCGAAGGGCCACCATGGGTGGCTGAGCCGGGCCTGGCACGCGTTCCGGGCGAAGACCGCCCTCGCGCAGCTCGGCTACTCGTTCGTGGCGGTCAGCGGTGTGCTCATCGTCACAGTCGGCGCCGTCGGCGTTGGCTGGTACGAGCACCTGGTCGGCAGCATCTCGTCCTTCAGCGCCGGCGGCCTGACCGGCCGGACGATCTACGGCGACCTCAACATCCTCGTGCTGGGCTCGCAGGAGCGCCAGGGTCAGGTCGGATTCTTCGGGAACGAGCAGAACCCGTGGACCACGAACTCCGACAACCTGCTGCTGGTCCACCTCGATGCCACGCACACGCACGCGACCGTGCTGTCCATCCCGCGCGACCTGATGACCTACGAACCCGCCTGTGAGGCCCGGATCCCGCAGATCGGCATCGGCATGCAGGGCCCCTACGACTACCCCCCTGGCAGCATCATCGACGGCGCGCTCAACATCGGCGGGCCGACCTGCGCGGTCGAGACGGTCGAGGCCCTGACCGGGGTCAAGCTCGACCACGTCATTGAGCTGGACTTCAACTCGTTCCGCACCATGGTGGACGCGGTCGGCGGGGTGCCGGTGTGCGTGCCGAAGGGCGGCTATCACGACCCGAAGTCGCACATCAGCCTCGGCCCCGGCATTCACCTGGTCAAGTGGGACGAGGCGCTGGCCTACGTCCGCACCAGGGACACGCTCCAGGGCGCGGACGCCGGCGGCGACCTGCCGAGAATCCAGCTCCAGCAGGCCTTCATCTCCTCCCTGGTGCAGAAGGTGCAGTCGCAGGGACTGCTGAACAACTTCTCCGAGCTGCTGCGGCTGGCCACTACGGCCGCCAAGGCGGTCGCGGTCGACAAGGGCCTGGCCTCGGTCACCGACCTGATCGGCCTGGCCAAGTCTCTGGTCCACCTGCATTCCAGGGACCTGAACCTGCTGACGCTGCCGACGACCACCGACACGTTCGACAACCCGACGTACAACCAGCGCCTCATGACCGTGCAGCCGCAGGACGATGTCCTCTTCCAGATGCTGAGGACGGGGCAGGCGTGGCACGGCGCCCTGCCGGTTGAGCCGCGCAACAAGGTCAGGGTCATCGTGGAGAACGCCACCGGGCAGACCGGGCTGGCCAAGCGGACGGCGGCGACGCTGACCAAGCTCGGCTTTGACGTCATCCACTACGGTGATGCGCCGTACACGACCGGCACGGTGGTCCAGTACAAGGGCATGATCAACGCCGATAGCGCGTACACGCTGATGAGAGCTCTGAAGCAGTTCCCGGCCGGCGAGGACATGCTGGAGTCACCGGCCTCCAGGGTCGGCGTTCCGGCCCCGGTCACGCTGATCCTCGGCACGAACTTCGCCGGGGTGACCCCGGCGAAGGCGCCCGTGAAGCCCACCAAGCCGGCCAAGTCCGCCAAGAAGGGCAAGCACAAGACGTCTCCGCCCGTGATCGCGGCCAGCAGCAACACGGGCCCGGGCGAGGTCGGCTACCGGAACGGCGCGGCGAACATCTGCCAGGGCCTGCCGCTCGGCTAGCCGCTGACGGTCGCGATGGCCTCGGCCAGCGCCGCGGGCACATCGGCCAGCAGCTGATGCTGCCCGTCGCGCACCACATCGCGGCCGCCGATGACCACGTCCCGCACGTCGGCCGCGGTGGCGCAGAAGATGACCGACTCAAGCGCGGTCGCCGCCGCCGCGCCCGCGGTCCTCGGCGTGTCCAGCCGCACGACGACCAGGTCGGCCAGCGCGCCCGGCGCGAGCTGGCCCGCATCGGGCCAGCCAAGGCTCGTGTGCCCGGCGACGGTCGCCGCGCAGGCGAGCTCCGGCGCCGTGAAGTGACCGCGTTCCTGACTGGCCAGCCGCTCGCCGAGCTCGACCCGCCTGGCCTCCTCCAGAAGGTCGATCACCGCGTGACTGTCGCTGCCGAGCGTGAGCGGGCTGCCCGCCTCCGTGAGCTCGCTCGCCGGGCCGATGCCGTCGGCCAGGTCCGCCTCGGTCGTCGGGCAGAAGCACGCGTAGCTGCGGCTCTGGCCGAGCAGGCCGATATCGGCGGCGGTCAGGTGGGTGGCGTGCACCGCGCTGGTGCGCGGGCCCAGCGCGCCGGCCTCGTGCAGCACCTGGGCCGGGGTCCGGCCGTAGGCGGCCAGGCAGGCGGCGTTCTCGGCCACCTGCTCGGACACATGGGCGTGCAGCGGCGCGCCGTGGTGGTGCGTCCAGCTGATGACCTCGGCCATCTGGCCCGGCGGGACAGCCCGCACCGAGTGGATCGCGGCCCCGGCCCGCGCGTGCGCGGACAGCCCGCCGCCGGCGCCCGCACCCAGCTGCTCGACCCTGGCCGCCCAGGCCGCGCTGTCGGCGTCGCCGAATCGCAGCTGCGGGCCCGCGAGCGGCAGGGCCCGCCCGCCCTCGGACAGGCCCCCGGCGAGGTAGCAGGTATCGAGCAGGCTGATCCGCAGGCCCGCCTCGGCGGCCGCCTGGATCAGGGCGCGGCTCATCTCGTTCGGGTCGGCGTACGGCGTGCCGCCTGGCCCGTGGTGGAGATAGTGGAACTCACCGACGCAGCTGACTCCGGCCAGTGTCATCTCGGCGTAGACCGCGCGCGCCAGAGCGAGATAGCTGTCCGGGTCCAGCCGGGCGGCCACCTCGTACATGCGCTCCCGCCACGTCCAGAACGTTCCGCGCGATGCCTGGGTGACGCCGCGCAGGGCCCGGTGAAAGGCGTGCGAGTGGGCGTTCGCCAGCCCCGGCAGGGTGAGCCCGGTCAGCCGGATGGCGTCGGCCGGTACCGTCGCGGCGCCGGGCGTTATCGTGGTGAACCGGCCGCCGGCGGCCTCGATCAGCACGTCACGCTGCAGGCCGAGCTGCGGTGACCAGGCCAGCTCCGCGAGCCAGGAACGGGCCGGCGGCGCGGCCGGTGTCACTGGCCGGCCAGTTCGGCGAGCACGGCGGCGAGCGCGGTCACGCCGGTGGCGCAGTCGTCCGGCTCCGCGTGCTCGGCGGGCGAGTGCGAGACGCCGGACGGGTTGCGCACGAACAGCATCGCGGTCGGGATCCACGCCGCCAGCACGCCCGCGTCATGGCCGGCCCCAGTTGGCAGGACCGGCGCGACGAGGCCGGCGGCAGCGAGAATCCTGACCAGCTGGCCGCGCAGCCCGGGGTCGAAGCTCACCACCGGGGTGAATGACTCCCGCCTCATCTCAAAGCCCACGCCGTGGTCCCCCGCAGCGCTCCGCGCGGCCCCCTCGATCGCGCTGACCATCTGCTCCAGCACCACCTCGTCCGGCGCCCTGGCATCGAGCCAGGCGTGTACCCCGGAGCTGATCGCGTTCGCGGCACCCGGCTCGGCGATCACCTTGCCGAACGTCGCGAGCGCCCCGGCCTCCGCCGCCGCCTGCCGGGCCGCGAGCACCGCCGCGGCGAACGGCAGCATCGGGTCGCGCCGGTCGGGCAGCCGCGTGGTGCCCGCGTGATCCGCGCGGCCGGTGAAGTCGCAGCGCCACCGGCCGTGGGGCCAGATGCCATCGGCCACGCCCACGGCGGCGCCGAGCCCGGCCAGCGCGCTGCCCTGCTCGATGTGCAGCTCGACGTAGGCGGCGATGTCAGCCAGCAGCGGCTCGTCCGGGCCGATCAGCGCGGGGTCGAGCCCGGCGGCGAGCATGGCCTCGGCGAGGGTGACGCCGTCACCGTCCCGCAGATCCCTGGCGACGCCGGGATCAACCGTCCCGGTCATCAGCCGGCTGCCGAGGCAGGCCACGCCGAATCTGGCGCCTTCCTCCTCGGAGAACGCGGCCACGCCGATCGGCCGGACCGGCCGGAAGCCCTCGCTCCTGAGCTGGCCGATCGCCGCGAACGCGGAGACGATGCCGAGCGGCCCGTCGAACGCGCCGCCATCGGGGACCGAGTCCAGGTGGCTGCCGGTGACGATGGCGGGCGGCGCACCGCCGCCGGGACGGCCCCACCAGGCCCAGAGATTCCCGTTGCGATCGCAGTCGGTGACGAGCCCCAGCTCGGCGGCGGCCGCTGCGAACCAGCTCCGGCAGGCCGCATCCGGCTCGGTCCAGGAATAGCGGCGGTAACCGCCGGTGTGCTCATCCCGCCCCACCGGCAGCAGCCGCTCCCACAGCTCAGTGAAGGTCACCCGGACAGGTTAGCGATCCGCTCGCCCGGCCCGACTGTCGGTGCCTGGCTCTAGGCTCAAACACATGAGCGAAGAAACGTTAACTAGCAGCGGCGAGCAAGCCGCCGGTCTGGTGCCGCTCGAATGGCTGGAGAGCCAGATCTGCGAGCTGGCCGGTCACCTGACCGCCACCACGGCTCAGTTCCTGACGTTGCTGGGCGACTTTGATGCCCGCAGCGGCTGGGCCGAATGGGACCTGCCCTCGTGCGCGGCGTGGCTGTCGTGGAAGTGCCAGCTGACCTCCGGCACTGCCCGCGAGCACGTCCGCGTCGCCCGGGCGCTGCGGACGCTGCCGGTGATCAGCGCCGAGTTCGCCGCCGGGCGGATGTCGTTCGCGAAGGTCCGGGCGCTGACCCGGATCGCCACCCCGGTCACCGAGGCCGGGCTGGCCGAGCTGGCCGGTCCGATGACCGCCAGTCAGCTGGAGCGGTTCGTCCGCGCCCACCGGCAGGTGTCCCGCGCAAACGCGGAGGACGCCATCACCGCCCGCCGGCTGACCTGGCGGGAGGAGGACGACGGGTCGCTGTCGGTCAGCATCAAGCTGCCCGCCGCCGACGGCGCCGTCGTGCTGCAGGCCCTGCGCGCTGCCGCCGGCGACCTCGAGCATCCCCACGACAAAGAAGCCTCCGATGAGGCACCTCCGGCCGCGGCGGGACTGGCCGACGCGCTCGTCGAGATCGCCGGCGGCTACCTGGCCGGCAAGATAGCCACCGCCGACAACCCCGATATCTACCAGGTCATCGTGCACGCCGACGCCACCGTCCTCGCCGAGCCGCCCGCCTCACCCGAGGCCGCCGGCGTTTCCGCGGAAACGCCTGACGTTCCCGCGGAAACGCGGCGCTCTCACATCGAGGACGGGCCCGCGCTGAGCGCCGCCACCGTCCAGCGGCTCGCGTGCGAGGCCACCATGACCTGGATGCTGCACGACCACGACGGCAATCTCCTGGATGTCGGCCGCCGCCACCGCCGGCCCCCGCCCGCACTGCGCCGCGCTGTCCGCGCCCGCTACGGCGCGCGCTGTCAGGCCCCTGGCTGCAACTCCCGTCGCACCGACATCCACCACATCGTCTACTGGTCGCGCCTCGGCAAGACCGCGCTGGAAAACCTCTACCCGCTGTGCCGGCGCCATCACGTCCTGGTTCACGAGGGCGGCTACCGCATCGTCGTCTCCCCCGAGGGCCTGGTCTTCCTGCGCCCCGACGGCACCGTCATGCCAGCCAGCCCCGCGCTCCCGGCACCCGTCGGCGAGATCGCCGCCCAGCACGACGCCGACATCACGCCGACCACGATCATCCCGAACTGGAACGGCGACCGGCTGAACCTGGACCTCGCCATCTGGGCCTGCTTCGGCAACGCCCGGCTGGCCGAGGAACGCGCGCTGGACCCGGCCGCAGGATCGGTGTAGACCCGAGTCATGCCCGCGGCCGGCGACGTCCTCACCGTCATCGGCGAGGCGCTCATCGATCTGGTCCCGGCACCCGACGGTCACTTCGCGGCCCGGCCGGGCGGCAGTCCGTTCAACGTCGCGATCGGGCTGGCCCGTCTTGGCCAGCGGACCGCGCTGATGGCCCGGCTCGCCGACAACGCGCTCGGGCACCGCCTGCGCGAGCGCGCCGGGGCCGAGGGGATCGCCCTGGACGCCGCCCCGCTGGCGAGCGAGCCGACGACGCTGGCGGTCGTGACCCTCGATGAGCGAGGCCGGGCCAGCTACGACTTCTACGTGAACGGCACCTGCGACTGGCAGTGGACCGCCGCCGAAACGCGGCGAGCCCCGCCCGGCACCTCCGTCTTGCATTTCGGCTCGCTCGCTTCCTGGACGGCTCCCGGCGACGCGCACATCCTCGAGCTGACCCGCCGGATGCGGGCGCGCGGGGACGTGCTGGTCAGCTACGACCCCAACGTCCGGCCGGGGCTGCTGGGCGATCCCGAGCGCGGCCGGGCCGCGGTTGAGCGCGCCGTGCTGCACGCGCATCTGGTCAAGGCCAGCGACGATGACGCCCGGTGGCTATACCCGGAGAGGACCCTCGATGAGGTCGCCGGGCACTGGCTTGCCCTCGGCGCCACGGTCGTCGTCATCACCCGCGGCGGCGAGGGCGCGACCGCCTACGCCCGGCGCGGCGAGCCCGTCAGCGTGCAGGCCCGTCCGGCCGCCCTGGTCGACACCGTCGGCGCCGGCGATGCCTTCTCCGCGGGGCTGCTGGACTCACTCGTCCGGCGCGGCCTGCACGCGCCGCCCAGGCTCGCCAGGGCGGGATCCGCGGACCTTACGGCTGCGCTGGCCGATGCCACCCTGACCGCCGCGCTGAACTGCCAGCGGGCCGGTCACGACCCGCCGACGCGCCGCGAGGTCGAGTCCGGGATCTAGTGAGTCTCGCCCATCGGCAGCCGGACGCCGCGCTCGCCTGCCACCTCGGTGGCCCGGTCGTAGCCCGCGTCGGCGTGCCGGATGACGCCCATGCCAGGGTCGTTGGTCAGCACCCGCTCCAGCTTCTGCCCGGCCAGGTCGGTGCCGTCGGCCACGCAGACCTGTCCGGCGTGGATTGACCGCCCGATACCGACGCCGCCGCCGTGGTGGATGCTGACCCAGGTGGCCCCGGAGGAGGTGTTGACCAGGGCGTTCAGCAGCGGCCAGTCCGCGATCGCGTCACTGCCGTCGGCCATCGCCTCGGTCTCCCGGTAGGGCGAGGCGACCGACCCGCAGTCGAGGTGATCACGGCCGAGCACGATGGGCGCCTGCACGTCGCCACGGCGCACCAGCTCGTTGAACCGCTCGCCGGCGAGATTCCGCTCGCCGTAGCCGAGCCAGCAGATCCGGGCGGGCAGGCCCTGGAAGTGCACCTTCTCCTGGGCCATCCGGATCCACCGGGCCAGCGCCTCGTTCTCGGGGAAGAGGTCGACTATCGCCGCGTCGGTGGCGGCGATGTCGGCCGGGTCGCCGGAGAGTGCGGCCCAGCGGAAGGGGCCTCTCCCCTCGCAGAACAGGGGCCGGATGTAGGCGGGCACGAAGCCGGGGAAGGCGAACGCCCGCTCATACCCGGCGAGCTGCGCCTCACCCCGGATGGAGTTGCCGTAGTCAAACACCTCGGCCCCGGCGTCCTGGAAGCCCACCATGGCCTGCACGTGCTCGGCCATGGATTCCCTGGCCCGGCGGGTGAAGCCGTCCGGGTCCTCGGCCCGCAGGGCCGCCATGTCCTCGAACCGCACCCCGCGCGGCAGGTAGGTGAGGGGATCATGCGCGGAGGTCTGGTCGGTGACCACGTTGATCGGTGCGCCCATCTTCAGCAGCTGCGGCAGCAGGTCCGCGGCGTTGCCGAGCAGCCCGATCGACAGGGCCTCGCCCGCCTCCGCGGCAGCGACCGCCCGGCGAACCGCGTCATCGACGTCATCGGCCTCGACGTCCAGATAGCCGTGCTCGATCCGCCTTCTGATCCGGGTCGCGTCGCAGTCGATGCACAGGGCCACCCCGCCGTTCATCGTGACCGCAAGCGGCTGGGCCCCGCCCATCCCGCCCAGGCCCGCGGTCAGCGTGATCGTGCCGGTCAGCGACCCGCCGAACCGCTTGGCCGCGATGGCGGCGAACGTCTCGTAGGTGCCCTGCAGGATCCCCTGGGTGCCGATGTAGATCCAGGACCCGGCGGTCATCTGGCCGAACATCGTGAGCCCCTCGGCCTCCAGCCGGCGGAACTCCTCCCAGGTGGCCCACTGCGGCACAAGGTTCGAGTTGGCGATGAGGACCCGCGGCGCCCACTCGTGGGTGCGGAACACCCCGACCGGCTTGCCCGACTGAACGAGCAGCGTCTCGTCTCCCTCGAGATCGCGAAGTGACGCCACGATCGCGTCGAACGCCGGCCAGCTGCGAGCGGCCCGGCCCGATCCGCCGTAGACGATGAGCTGGTCCGGGTGCTCGGCGACCTCCGGGTCGAGGTTGTTCATGAGCATCCGCATGGCCGCTTCCTGCGGCCAGCCCTTGCAGGTCAGCGCGGTACCGCGCGGCGCGCGGACTTCTCGGGCACCGGGACTAGTCATCACAAAGCTCCTGGGATCGGCAGGCGTTCAAACGACTCTAAGCCGCGTTCCCGTACAGCTCGTGCAGGATCCGGGTGAGCGACTTCACGGTAACGCCGCCGATGTTGACCCCCAGGACCTGCTTGCCCGAGGGCGAGAAGAAGAAGGTCATGGGCAGGCCGACCAGGCCATACCGGGTGCCGACGACCTCGTTCGGGTCGAAGGTCAGCGGGTAGGGGATGTGATATTTGACGGCGAACTCCCTGGCCAGGCCCTGCACGTCGAGCGTGTCGATGCCGAGGAAGTTGACCTTGCCCCTGGTCGAGTTCGCGACCTCGACCAGGGCCTTGGTCTCGGCCACGCAGTCGGTGCACGTCGTCGACCAGAAGTTGATCACGATTGGCTTGCCCGCCAGATTGGCCAGCCCGGTTGAGCCGTGCCCGGTCAGGTTCGGCATGGTCACCGCGTGGGCAGGCTTGTCCAGTCGCTCGAACCCGATGACCTGCGACGAACTCGCCGCCGGCGTTCCCTTCAGGGCTCCGGCGAGCAGGTAGCCGAACACGCCCAGGGCCGCCAGGCCGACGGGCAGCAGCGCGAGGAGAAGCAGCCGCCGGCCGGGCGACCAGCGCCGCGGCGACATGGCCCGACTCACGCCCATGGTCAAGGGTTATATCACTGCTGGTCCACCACTCGCGGCTCTGACCTCGGCCAGCAGGCCCGGCATGGCGGCCAGGACCAGCGCGAGCGTGCGCTCGTAGTCGGCCAGGTCACCGCCGAAGGGATCAGGAACGTCCCAGCCCGCCCCGGCCTCGGGGTCGTAGCTGCCGAGCAGCCTTATCTGCCCGGCCGCGCCGCCGTCGGGAGCCAGGTGCCGCAGCACCCACTGATGCCCGCTGTCCAGCGCCACGACGAGGTCGTAGTGGCCGAACATCCCCGGCTCGAACCGCCTGACCGCGTGCTCCGCCCCGTAGCCATGAGCCTCGAGCACCTGCCGGGCCCGCGGGTCGGCCGGCGCCCCAAGGACCTCGGGCCGCAGCCCCGCGCTCCCTACTTCCGCCGCGACGCCCGCCGCCGCCAGTTCTCGCCGCAGCACCTGCTCCGCCATGGGCGACCGGCACGTGTTCCCCGAGCAGACAAACAGGACCCGGTACACACTCAGCCCCAGGCTGCCGCGAGCATCGCGACCACATCAGCCGCGGACGGCCTCAGCGGTGCGTTATCGAGCACCTCATCGTCGAGCGCATCCGCCGCGATCTGCTCGAACGATGACGGGCCGATCCCGAAGTCACTGAGCTTAGGCGTCATCCCCACGGAAGCCGCGAGCTCGGCGACGGCGCCGGCGGCCGATTCGCCGCCGAGCGCCAGAGCCACATCCGTGAGCCGATCACTACAGGCAGGCTCGGAAAACGCCAGCACCTGAGGCAGCACCATCGTGAGCGCAACTCCATGCGCCACGTTGAACCGGCCGCCCAGAGCGTGCCCGATCGCATGACAGGCACCGAGCCCAGTCGACGCCATCGCCACGCCCGCCATGTGGGCCGCCAGCAGCATCTGGGCCCTGGCCTCCAGGTCGGTCCCGTCCGCGACCGCCCGCGGCAGGAACTCCCGCACCATCCTGATCACCTGCAGTGCGATCCCGGCCGACCACGGGTTGGCCCGTACCGAGAGGTAGGACTCCAGCGCGTGTGTGAGCGCGTCCATCCCGGTCGCGGCCGTCGGTCCTGGCGGCAGTCCGACGGTCAGGTCGGGATCGAGGATCGCCGCGGCCGGCATCGTCGAGGCGTGCCCGACGTAGAACTTGCGGTGGCGCTCCTCGTCGGTCACGACGCCGAACGCGTTCGTCTCGGCGCCGGTACCGGCCGTCGTCGGGACCGCGATCAGCGGCAGCGCCGGGGCGGCGAAGTCGGATCGGTAGTCGAGCTCGCGGCCGCGCTGCGGATTGACCGCGGCCAGCGCGATGCCCTTCGCGGCGTCGATCGGCGACCCGCCGCCCACCGCGATCACTGCCGGCTTCAACGCCAGGAGCCCGCTCGTCGCGGCGGCTCCGGCCGCCAGGTCGGCGGTCGTCGGATTCGCGTGCACCCCGCTGAACACCGACGCCGGGACCCCGGCCGCCGCCAGCAGGTCGGTCACCGAGGTGATCACGCCGGTGGCGGCCAGCGCCGCGTCGGTCACCACGAGCGCCGCCTGACCGCCGAGCGAAGCGACCAGCGACGGCAGTGCCGTGATCGACCCCGCGCCGAAGTGGGCGGTCGGCGTAGCACCAAGGACGAGCGAGTCCGGGACGGGAATCATGAAGAAGAGGCTCCTAGGCGAAGCGGCGTGGACGTGACGTCTTCGAGCAGCCTGATCGGCAGCATCTCGCCGCCGCTGTCGCCGTACTGGGCGCGGGCGCGCCGGTAGATCTGCTCGACGAGCGCGCTGACCTCGGCGGGCACGCCGGTCTGCCGGGCCAGGTCCACGGCCAGCCCGAGGTCCTTGCAGGCCAGCGCCAGCGCGAACGAGTCGTCGTAGTCGCCGCGCTCCAGTACCGACAGAACGTCCCGCTCGAGGAAGTTGCTGGCGGCCGGGCTCGCCAGCAGGCACTGGCGCAGCGTGCCCAGGTCGACGCCGGCGCGCACGCCGATCGTCAGGACCTCCGCGGTCGCCGCCAGATGCCCGAACCACAGCAGGTTGATCATCAGCTTGACCGTGTAGCCGGCTCCGTTCCCGCCGACGTGAATGATCCGGTCCGGATCGCCCATGGCCTCGAGCACCGGCCGCACCCGCCGGTAATCCTCAGCGTCGCCGCCGACGAAGATCTGCAGGCGGCCGGCTGCCGCCCCGGCGGCCATCCCGCTGACCGGCGCGTCCAGCACGCCGACCGACCGCGGGCCGGCGAGCGCGAGGACACGGGCGGCGACCTCGGGCACGCTGGTCGACATGTCCATCCAGATCGCGCCGGGCTCCAGGCCGTCGAGCAGCCCGGAGGGCCCGAGCAGCACGTCGGCGACCACCGCCGGAGTTGGCAGCATCGTGATCACGACGTCCCGGCCGGCCCCGGCCGCGCGCGGCGAGGAAGCCCACGAGGCGCCGGACGCGACCAGCTGCGATGCGGCCTCCGCCCGGACATCGTGCACGAGCAGGTCGTGACCTGCCGCCAGGATGTTCGCGCTCATCGGCGCGCCCATGTGGCCGAGGCCGATGAATCCAACCTTCATGACACGGCCTTCCATCCGCCGACGGCCCAGCGGGCGACGGCCACCTCGTCGATCTCGGCCCCAAGGCCAGGCCGCGCGGGCACCCGCAGCAGCCCGTCGGCGTCGATGCCGACCGGCTCGGCCAGGAAGAAGTCCCGCCGCTGCGGCGTCCAGCCCGGCGGATCGTACGGGAACTCGACGTACGGTCCGCCGCCGACACCCGCCACGACATGCAGGTTAGCCAGCAGCCCGAGGCCATTGGTCCAGGTGTGCGGGGTAAACCAGCGATTGCGGGCCAGGGCCAGCTCGGCCACCGTCCGCGCGCGCAGCAGGCCGACGGCCAGCACTACGTCCGGCTGCACGACATCGAGCGCGCCGGCCTCGAGCGCGCCGAGGAGCTCGGGCACGCTGCGGGCCATCTCGCCGCCCGCGACCCGGATCCCGGTCTGCTCCCGCAGCATCCGCATCCCGGCCAGGTCGGCGGCCGGCAGCGGCTCCTCCAGCCACGCCACGCCCAGCTCGGCCAGCTCGGCGGCGACCGGCCGGACCGCCGCGACGTCCAGCGCCGGGCTGATGTCCCCGGCCATCCGCCACCACTGGTTGAGGTCGACCATGATCTGCAGGTCGTCGCCCACGGCCTCGCGCACGGCGCGGACGGCCGCGAGGCCGGCGGGCACGTCATCGCGCCCGATCCTGATCTTGACCGCGCGGAAGCCGGCCGCGCGTGCCGCCAGCACCGCGTCGACGCGCTCCCCCGCGCTTTTCAGCTCGCCGAACGACGCGTAGGCGGGCAGCCGGTCGGCCGCCCCGCCGAACAGGATCGATACCGGCTGACCGCACGCCTTGCCGATGATGTCCCAGAGCGCCGCCTCGAGCGGCCAGTACCGGCCGGCGTGGAAGCTGATCGTCTCCAGCGTCCGCACGTGACTAGCGATCCGCATCGGGTCCGTGCCGATGAACAGCTCCGCGAACGCCTCGAAGCCGTCCATCGTGTCGCCCGACCCGTAACCGGTGATGCCCTCGTCGGTCTCGACCCGCACCAGGGTCGCATCGAAGTGGCGCCGCGGCACCGGATCCCAGGCCGCATTGAACTCCGGATCGAGCACCAGCCGCATCCGGTCGAGCCTGATCGACGTGATCTTCACCGCAGCTTGAAGTACGGGTTGGACGGTTGCGCCCGTGCCGCGAGGACCTCAGCCAGATCAGGGAGGGAACGGGCTCCCGCATGGAGCGCCCCCTTCGTCGCCGCGCGGTTGTTCGCGTAGACCAGGTCAGCCTCGCGCGCGGCCGGGTTCACCCAGACCGCGGCGATGAGGACGAGGTCATCGGCGTCGCCGGCGTCGATGATGCCGTCGGCCACTGCGTCCGCGACCCCGCAGGCGACGCCGGCCTGCGCGGCGCCCCAGGTCAGCGTGCCGTGTTCGTCGTTCCCGATCGGGGCCTTGTTGACGAAGAGCGTGAGCGGCTTGGCCGGGATGCCCGGCCGGACCACGGCGACGAACGGCGTGTGGCCGGCACTGGGAGAAGCCAGGGCCGTCGCCCACGCGGTGCCGACCGGGCCGCCCCGGTGGCCGAGCACGGTGTTGATGTGGGCGGCTTCCGCTCCCTCGCCGACGAAGCTCTCGCCGATTTGCACTCGGGACAGGTCGCCCGGGTCGGTTGTCATGCCGGTGACTGTATTGTCTTGCAGCTTCGCGCGGCACCTCTTAGGCTTCCCGAATCCGGTATTTCCGATCGCTTGCCTCCGCGCGGCACCAGGGGGACCGTTGGTTACCTACCTGGCCAGACGTCTAGGCCTGGCGGTCATCACGCTCTGGATTCTGAGCATCATTATCTTCCTCGCGGGCCAGGTGCTGCCCGGCGATCCGGGCCGGGCGATACTCGGGCCGTTCGCCTCGCCGGTCGCGGTCGCCAACCTCGACCATCAGCTCGGCGTCGACCGGCCGCTGCTGACCCAGTACTGGAGCTGGATCAGCGGCGCCGTGCACGGCAACCTCGGCGTCTCCTACCAGTACCGGACGCCGGTCGAGCCGCTGCTGGCGAGCGCGCTGGCGAACTCCGCCAAGCTCGCGATCTTCGCGCTGCTCGTCATCATCCCGCTGGGCATAGCGGGCGGGGTCATCGCGGCGCTCAACGCCGGCCGGGCCGCCGACCGCGTCATCTCGCTCACCGGCCTCTCGTTCGCGACCGTGCCCGAGTTCGTGTCCGGCATCGTCGTCATCGTGATCTTCGCCGACGGGCTCAAGTGGCTGCCGTCGCAGGCCTACGCGGGTCCGGGCGCCTCGTTCGGCACGCAGCTCAAGTACCTGATCCTGCCGGTCGTCCCGCTGGTGTTCGAGTTCTTCGGGTACATCGCGCGGATGGCCAGGGCCGGCACGATCGAGGCGCTGGAGTCGGACTACGCCCGGACGGCGACGCTCAAGGGGCTGCCGCGCTGGACCGTGATCCGCAGGCACATCCTGCGCAACTCGCTGCTGCCGACGATCACCGTGATCGCCACCCAGATCGGCTACCTGATCGGCGGCCTCGTGGTCGTCGAGGTGCTGTTCAACTACCCCGGCTTCGGCCGCCTGGTGTTCACCGCGGCCACCAACAAGGACTTCCCGATGCTTGAGGCCGGCGTGCTGACGATCGGGGTCATCTACATGATCGCCACGCTGCTGGCCGACCTGCTGAACACCTGGCTCAACCCCCGGCTGCGGACCGGAGCCACGCTGTGACCAGCGTCCTCGTCGCGCCCGTTAGCGACGCTGCTGCCAGTGAGCTGGCGTCCTGGCGCCTGGTGGTCCGGCGGCCGAGTTTCATCATCGGCGCGCTCATCCTGCTGTTCTGGATCGTCTGCGCGCTGTTCGGATCCTCATTCGCCCCGCACAGCGCCTACGCCCAGCAACTGCTGGCCACCAACCAGGCGCCCTCGGCCCAGCACTGGTTCGGCACCGACCAGCTCGGACGCGACGTGTTCTCCCGGGTGCTGATCGGCGCGCGCAGCATCCTGCTGGTCGCGCCGCTGGCCACGCTGCTGGGCACCGTAATCGGCACGGCCCTCGGGCTCGCGCTCGGCTACCTCGGCGGCGCGCTGGACGCGATCGTCGGCCGGTTTGTCGAGGCGGTACTCGCGGTGCCCGCGGTCATCGTGGCGTTCCTGTTCATCGTGGCCGTCGGCGCCTCGGCGCAAACCGAGATCCTCGTGATCGGGTTCATCTTCGCGCCGATCATCGCGCGCACGGTCCGCTCGGCCGTCCTGGTCGAGAGCCAGCTCGACTACCTGGCCGCCGCCCGCCTGCTCGGGGAGAGCCGGGTGCGCGTGATGTTCTCCGAGATCCTGCCGAACGTGATGCCCACGGTGCTGGTCGAGTTCACGGTCCGGCTCGGCTACGCCATCTTCACGGTCGCGACGCTGGCCTTCCTCGGCTTCGGGGTCGATCCGTCCTCGCCGGGCTGGGGGTCGGACATCTACGCCAACTACGGAGTGATCGGCGCCGGCTACTGGTGGGAGACCCTGTTCCCGGCCCTGGCGATCGCGTCGCTGGTCATCGGCATCAACCTGGTCGCCGACTCGATCGAGCGGGTGCTGGCCGGATGACCGCCGAGGTTACCGACGCGAGCAGCACGGCGCCGGACGAGACACTCCCCGCCCTGAGCGTCGACGGCCTGGACGTCACCTACCGCGTGCGCGGCCGGGACCGGCTCGCGCTCAAGAACGTCTCGTTCAAGATCGCCCGGAACGAGTCCTACGGACTGGTCGGCGAGTCCGGCTCGGGCAAGTCCACCGTGGCGCTGACGCTGACCAGGTACCTGCCGCGCAACGGCCGGGTCAGTGCCGGCTCGGTGCTGATCAACGGCGCCGACCCGATGCGGATGGGCGCGGGCGCGCTTCGTAACCTGCGCGCGCACACGGTCTCGATGGTCTACCAGGAGCCGGGCAAGGCGCTGAACCCGTCGATCCGGGTCGGCCGCCAGATCGCCGAGGTCTATGAGATCTCCGGGGCGAGCCGGGCCGAGGCCACCGAGCGGGCCGCGGAGATGCTGCGCAAGGTGCAGATCCCCGATCCGCGCCGGGTCATGGACCGCTACCCGCACCAGCTGTCGGGCGGCATGGCCCAGCGGGTCGTGATCGCGATGGCGGTCGCGGCCGAGCCCGCACTGCTGATCCTGGACGAGCCCACGACCGCGCTGGACGCAACGGTCGAGGCCGAGGTGCTCGATCTCATCGCCGGCCTGCGCGCCGAGCTGAACACCTCGCTGCTGTTCATCAGCCACAACCTCGCCGTCATCGCGAAGATGTGCGACCGCGTCGGCGTGCTGTACGCGGGCGAGCTGATCGAGGAGGGACCGGCGCACGAGATCTTCGAGCAGCCGCGCCACCCCTACACCGTCGGGCTGCTGCGCTGCATCCCCCGCCGGGGCCAGCGCAAGGATCACGGCCGCCTGGACTCGATCCCCGGCTTCCTGCCCCAGCCCGGCCACAACCTGCCCGGCTGCGTGTTCGCGCCGCGGTGCCCGATCGCCGAGGAACGCTGCCGGGAGGCGCCGCCACCCCCGTTTGACACCGGCCCGATGCGGACCTCGCGCTGCTACCGGCATCAGGAGGCGGCCGACCTGCCGCGCAACACCCCGGTCGACGTCGAGCTGCGCTCGGCGGCCGAGCCCGAGAGCGAGCCGGTCATCACGGTGAGCCGGCTGTCGAAGACCTTCCGCTCGCGCGGCGAGTCGGTCCAGGCGCTGCGCGGGGTGGACCTGGTCGTCCAGCGCGGCGAGACGCTGGGCCTGGTCGGCGAGTCGGGCAGCGGCAAGACCACACTCGCCCGCGCCCTGCTCGGGCTGACGGCACCGGATGCGGGCGCGACGATCGAGTTCGCCGGCAAGCCGCTCGGGCCCGATGCCAGCCACCGCGGCCGCGACCAGCTGCAGGCGATCCAGATCGTTTTCCAGAACCCGGACTCGGCGCTGAACCGCAGGCACACCGTCCGCCAGCTGATCAGCAGGCCGCTGGTCAAGCTCGCCGGGTTGTCAGGTGCGGCGCTGCGGGAGCGGCTGGCCGACCTGGTCAGGTCGGTGCGGCTGGAGGATCGCCACCTGGCGCTGCGACCCCGGCAGCTGTCCGGCGGACTGAAGCAGCGAGTCGCGATTGCCCGCGCGTTCGGCGGCGGCCCCGCGGTCGTGGTGTGCGATGAGCCGACATCGGCCCTGGATGTGTCGGTCCAGGCGGCGATCCTGAACCTGCTGGCCGACCTGCAGGCCAAGGAGCGGGTTACCTACATCTTCATCTCCCATGACCTGGGCCTGGTGCGGTATCTGTCGGATCGCATCGTGGTGCTCTATCTCGGCCGGGTGATGGAGGTCGGCCCGGCCGAGCGGGTGTTCAGCGGGCCGCACCACCCCTACACCGAAGCGCTGCTGTCGGCGGTGCCCAGCCTCGATGGCGCGCGGCGCACCCGGATCAAGCTGGCGGGCGAGATCCCGTCCGCGTCCGACCCGCCGTCCGGCTGCGTGTTCCATACGCGCTGCCCGCGGCGCCTGTCATCGGGCATCTGCGAGTCGACCGAGCCGCCGCTGGCCGAGGCCGAGCCCGGCCACTTCATCAGCTGTCATATTCCTATCGATCAGCTAACAAATTTGCAAGATGTCGGACCGTCCTCGTGACTTTGCGGCGTCCGACCTCTAGTTTTCCTTTAATCCGCGCCAAGGAGGAGTCGTGACCGAATATAGAGACCCGCTCAGCCGCATTCGGGCTGGGCAGAACGAGGTCGCCAACCACGTGATCGATGAGTTCGTGGCCGGCCGCCTCTCCCGCAGGGAACTGCTGCGCCGCGGTGCCCTCGTCGGCATCTCCGCTCCCGTCCTCGGCGCCGTGCTGGCCGCCTGCGGCAAATCGAGCCCGTCGCCAAGCTCGTCCGGGTCGACGGGCACCGGGCAGTCCAACGTCACCATCAACGTCGGCATCACTACCCCGGCCGGCGCCATCAACCCGCTGACGGTCGCCGACCAGGGCGGCCTCGACATGCTCGGCCAGACCGGCGAGTACCTGACGTTCTCCGACCAGACGCTCACGCTGCAGCCGCAGCTGGCCACGAGCTGGTCGTCCAACTCCACCGCTGACGTCTGGACGTTCAAGATCCGCCAGGGCGTCAAGTTCAGCAACGGGCAGGCGCTCACGGCCGACGACGTCGTGTACACCTACAAGCTGCAGACGAACCCGAAGAGCAGCGCCAACGCACTGTCGGCGTTCGGCGGCGTGCTCTCGCCGTCGGGCGTGGTCAAGGTCGACGCCTACACGGTCGAGTTCCACCTGAGCGCGCCGAACGGGAACTTCCCGTATCTGACCTCGTCCGACAACTACAACATGATCATCCTGCCGAACAATTACGACCCGGCCAACTGGCAGACCTCGTTCATCGGTACCGGGCCGTTCGTGATGAAGAGCTACACCACGAACACGGGCGCCACGTTCACGCGCAACGACGGCTACTGGGGCACGAAGGCCAAGCCCGCCGGCACCAACTTCACCTTCTACGCCACCCAGACGCCGGCGATCAGCGCTCTGGCCAGCGGGACCATCGACGTCCTCGGCCAGTTCTCGGTCTCCGGCGGGGAGCAGCTGCTGACCGGCGGCTTCAACGTCATCAAGCTGAAGTCCAGCGCGCACCGCGAGCTGTCCATGCGCAACGACGTGGCGCCGTTCACCGACGCGCGCGTGCGCCAGGCCATCGCGCTGACGCTCGACCGGCCGGCGATCGTCCAGGCCCTGTTCAAGGGCTACGCCGACCTCGGGAACGACAGCCCGTTCGCGCCGGTGTTCCCCTCCACCAACACCAGCGTGGCCCAGCGCGCGGAGAACATCGCGCAGGCCAAGTCGCTGCTGTCCGCCGCCGGGCACCCGCACGGCTTCACCACCCAGCTCATCGCCAACGACCAGCTGGAGATCCCCCAGTACGCGCAGATCGTGGCGGAGGCCGCCAAGGCGGTCGGCGTCACCATCAACGTCAAGGTCGAGAGCTCCTCGGTCTACTACGGCAAGGCGACGTTCGGAAACTCGGACTGGCTGGACGCCACGATGAGCCTGGTCGACTACGGCCACCGCAGCGTGCCGAACGTGTTCCTCACCGCGCCGCTGCAGACCATCAACGCCAAGACCGGCACGGGCTCCTGGAACGCCGCCCACTTCAGCAACAGCCAGTACGACAAGCTGTCCGCGCAGTACATCGCGGCCACCGACATCGGCACCCAGAAGTCGCTGGCCGGCCAGATCGAGACGCTGCTGCTGGCGCAGACGCCGATCATCTACGGCTACTTCTACAACTACCTGACCGCGACGAGCAAGAACGTGTCCGGCGCCTACCCCACGGCAATCGGTCACATCTTCTTGTACAACGCGACCAAGAGCTAGCTGCATAATGGCCTCAGTCGTCAGGAGGCCAGATGTCAGTAACCGCCGTCAGCCAGGGAGCCGAGGGAAGCTACCTGGAGGGCGGCGGTTCTGGTCTGAAGCCGGGCTGGGGCGTCAGCCCGGAGCGCCAGCAAGCCATCGTGACCACGCTGCGCGACCTCGTGCCGGTCAGCGGCCGGCTGTCGATGAGCCAGCTGCGGGCGATCACGGCCGAGCTGGCCGCCCGCCGGGACCTGTGGGCGGACCTGGTCGTCCGCGACCCCGACGTCCGCTGGTACCTGCCGCTGCACCGGTCGAATTCGTGCGATGTCTGGCTGCTGGCCTGGGAGCGCGGGCAGGACACCGACTGGCATGATCACGGCGGCTCGTCCGGCTCGTTCGCGGTGGCCGACGGCGGCCTGATCGAGCAGTACCGGGTGCCAAGCGGCAGGCTCACCCGCCGGACGCTGCTGCCGGGCCAGACCGTCGCGTTCGGTCCCGGCCACGTGCACGATGTCGCGCACGGTGGCGCCGGATCGGCGACCAGCATTCACGCGTACTCGCCGCCGCTGGTCGCGATGACGTACTACACCGCCACGGACTATGGCCTGATCGCCAGGGAGACGGTCGCCATCGACGGGCCGGAGGGAGCGCGCGGGCGCGGCGGCGCCGACACCGCGCTGGCCCAGGCGAGCGCGTCGGCGGCCAGGCTCACCTCGGACGCGCTGCCTACCGGGGCGCCCGGCATCGATGACCTGCTCGCCGAGGCGCGCGGCGGCCTGCAGCGGCTGCGGCCGGAGGCCGCGTTCGCGGCCCTGACCGACGGCGCGGCCCTGGTCGACATCCGGCCGCTCGAGCAGCGGATCGTCGAGGGCGAGGTGCCGGGCGCGATGATCATCGGCCGGAACGTGCTCGAGTGGCGCCTCGATCCGCGCAGCGAGGCGCGCATCCCGGCCCTCGCCAGGGCCGACATGCGGATCATCGTCATGTGCTCGCAGGGATACGCCTCGACGCTCGCGGCCGCATCGCTCCGGCGGATCGGCCTGACCGACGCCACCGACCTGGAGGGCGGATTCCAGGCCTGGCAGGCGGCCGGCCTGCCGACCCGCCCGGCGCAGTCGCTCGGCTAGCAGGGATAATAGTTATCTGCGGAGCTGGCCGCGGGGGCCGGGATGGCCAGGCATCCGCACGACCTAAGGCGTCTCACCCATGTCATCAGCAGGCGAGGCCCATGGCCACACGCATCGCGACGTCTCGGGCGGCTGGCTGCGCCCGGCGGTGTTCGGCGCCATGGACGGCCTGGTCACCAATGTCTCGCTGATCTCCGGCGTGGGCGGCGGCGGCCTGTCCCAGCACACCATCGTGCTCACTGGCCTGGCCGGCCTCGCGGCTGGTGCCTTCTCGATGGCCGCCGGCGAGTACGTCTCGGTCTCGTCCCAGAACGAGCTCGTCGCCGCCGAGGTCGACAAGGAGCGCTACGAGCTCGAGAACCACCCGGACGCGGAGCGGCGCGAGCTGGCCGCGATGTACCGGATGCGCGGCGTGGACGCGGACGTGGCCGACACGTTCGTCCGCCAGCTCTCCCGGCACCCGGAGGAGGTGCTGCGGGTCCACGTCCGCGAGGAGCTCGGCGTCGATCATCAGGATCTGCCGTCGCCCATTACGGCGGCCGGCGCCTCGCTGGTGACGTTCGCGGTCGGCGCGCTCATCCCGCTGCTGCCGTTCCTGCTTGGCTTCGACGTGCTCGGCGTTGCGCTCATCCTGGCGGCGCTCGCTGCCTTCGTCGGCGGCGGTCTCGTGGCGAGGATCACCAACCGGCCGCTCCTGCGCGGCGCGCTGCGGCAGCTGATCCTGGCCGCCGTCGCTGCCGGGCTCACCTATCTGATCGGCAGCCTCGTCGGCGGCCGCGTCTAGACCGACCTACCAGGAATCCGGGCCGAAGGAGTCGCCCGCGTTCCCGCCGTTGGCCGCGAGCAGCTCAAGATCGGCATCGACCATCATGGAAACGAGCTCGTCGAAGCCGATCTTCGGCTCCCAGCCCAGCTCGTCCCTGGCCTTGGACGGGTCGGCGCGCAGCTGATCCACCTCGGCCGGGCGGATGAAGGCGGCGTCCGTGACGACGTGGTCGCGCCAGTCCAGCCCGGCCGACCGGAACGCGCAGTCGACCAGTTCCTCGACCGCGTGCGTCTCGCCGGTCCCGATCACGTAGTCGGCCGGCTCGTCCTGGGTGAGCATGAGCTGCATGGCCCGCACGTAGTCGCCGGCGAACCCCCAGTCCCGGCTGGAGTGCAGGTTGCCGAGGCGCAGCTGGCGCTCGTAGCCGAGCTTGATCTTGGCAACGCCCAGCGAGACCTTCCGCGGCAGGAATTCCGCTCCCCGCCGCGGTGACTCGTGGTTGAACAGGATGCCCGACACCGCGAACATGCCGTAGGACTCGCGGTAGTTCTGCGTCAGCAGGTGCGCGTACACCTTGGCCACCCCGTAGGGGCTGCGCGGGTGGAACGCGGTCCGCTCATTCTGCGGGGACTCGGTGACCTGGCCGAACATCTCCGAGGTCGAGGCCTGGTAGAAGCGGATCTGCCCCCGGCTGGGGCTGCGGGAGGCACTGATGCCGCTGCAGACCCTGATCGCCTCGAGCACCCGCAGCACGCCAAGGCCCGTCACCTCGCCGGTCAGCTCCGCCTGCTGCCACGACATCGGCACGTAGGAGATCGCCGCCAGGTTGTAGACCTCGTCCGGCTGGACCCGTTCCATCGCCGAGATCAGGCTGCCCTGATCGAGCAGGTCGCCCCGCACGAGCCGGACATCGCCCACCAGCTGGCGCAGGTGCTGAAGCCGCGGGTTGGCCTGGCCGCGGACCAGCCCCCATACCTCGTATCCCAGATCGACCAGGTGCTCAGCCAGGTAGGAGCCGTCCTGCCCGGTGATTCCGGTGATCAGCGCACGTCGTGTCAGCGGAGCCTCCTGCTTTAGCCTCGTCGCGGCAGCTTACATACTCCTCAGTAGTAGGGCACAGGCCGGCTTACGAGTGGGGTCAAAGGGCACGCAAGTTACCGCCTTGATAATGTTCGCTGCCTACGGGTTCGGCCAGCGGCTGACGAGGAGGCAAGACCTGCGTGAGCACCGACGCAGCCGAGGACCTAGCACCCGGCTCAGCCGCCGCGACGGACGCCCCGCTCCGGGTCGCGCTGCTCTCCTACCGTAGCAAGCCGCACTGCGGCGGCCAGGGCATCTACCTGCGCCACGTTTCCCGTGAGCTCGCCGCGCTCGGCCACCACGTCGAGGTGTTCTCGGGCCAGCCCTACCCCGAGCTCGAGCCCGGCCCGCTGCTGCGCACGCTGCCCAGCCTGGACCTGTACCGGGACGACGACCCGTTCCGCACGCCCCACCTGCGCGAGTACCGGGACTGGATTGACGTGCTCGAGGTCGGCACAATGTGGACCGGCGCGTTCCCCGAGCCGCGGACGTTCGGCATCCGCGCCGTGCGGGCGCTGCGGGCCCGGCAGGCCGACTTCGACGTCGTCCACGACAACCAGGTGCTGGCGACGGGGATGCTGCGCATCGCCGAGTTCCTGCCCCTCGTCACGAGCATCCACCATCCGATCAGCGTCGACCGGCGCATCGAGCTGAAGGCGGCCAAGGGCTTCTCCCGGCTGACCAAGTGGCGCTGGTACTCCTTCGTCGGCATGCAGGCCCGCGTGGCGCGCAAGGTCGGCCCGATCATGACCGGCTCCGAGTCGTCCAAGGCCGACATCCTGCGCGACTTCAAGGTGCCGGCGGACAACGTCAGGGTGGTGCCCCTGGGCGTGGACACGCGTCTGTTCCATCCGCGCGAGGCACCGCGCGTTCCCGGCCGTATGGTCGCGGTCGCCAGCGCGGACTCCCCCGTCAAGGGCGTGGCGACGCTGCTGCGGGCCTACGCCAAGCTGATCACCGAGCGGGACGCCGAGCTGATCCTGGTCAGCAAGCTCACGCCGGACGGACCGACCGCCCGGCTGCTCGCCGACCTGGCGCTGGGCGACCGGGTGCGGTTCGTCAGCGGGATCAGCGACGGGGACCTCGCCGGCCTGCTGGCCAGCGCCGAGATCGCGATCGTGCCCTCCCTCTACGAGGGCTTCTCACTTCCCGCGGTCGAGCACATGGCCTCGGGCACGCCGCTGGTCGCCAGCCGTACCGGGGCGCTGCCCGAGGTGACCGGCGACGCGGCGCTGCTGGTTGCGCCCGGCGATCCGGAGGAACTGACTACCGCGCTGCGGACGCTGCTGGACTCGCCGGCCGAGCGCGCCCGGCTGTCCGAACTAGCGCTGGCGAGGGTCGCCGAGCGCTTCGCGTGGTCGGCGGTCGCCAGGGCTACGGTCGCCGAGTACCGCCGGGCGATCGCCACCAGGGGGTTTGCGACACAGCCAGGAGCGCCGGCATGCTGACCGTCGACTTCGCCCGTCTTGACCTCCGGCCAGGAACGCGAGTCCTCGACCTCGGGTGCGGCGCCGGCCGGCACGCGTTCGAGGCGGCGCGCCGCGGCGCGCAGGTGGTCGCGCTGGACACCGACCGCGGCGAGTTGCAGCAGGTGGCCGCCATGGCGGCGGCAATGACCGAGGCGGGCGAGATCCCGGCCGGCGGGTCGATCTGCAGTGCCGCCGGGGACGCGACCGCGATGCCGTTCCCGACCGGGAGCTTCGACGTGGTGATCGCGGCGGAGGTCATGGAGCACATCCCGGCCGACCAGGCGGCGATGAGCGAGGTCGCCCGGGTGCTGCGGCCGGGCGGGACCGCCGCGGTGACCGTGCCGGCCTGGCTGCCGGAGCGCATCTGCTGGCTGCTGTCCGACGATTACCACAACACGCCGGGCGGGCACGTGCGGATCTTCACCCGGTATGAGCTGGAGACCAAGCTCGCGCGCGCCGGCCTGCAGGTAGGCGGGCACCATCACGCGCACGCGCTGCACTCGCCGTACTGGTGGCTCAAGTGCGCGGTCGGCGTGCACGAGGACGGCCACCCGCTCGCTAGCGCCTATCACAAGCTGCTGGTCTGGGACATCATGCGCAAGCCGGCCGTCACGCGGGTCGCCGATCAGGCTCTCAATCCGCTGATCGGCAAGAGCCTGGTCGTCTACGCGACCAGGCCGCGGGGGAAGCATGCCGCAGCCTGAGCCGCTCCTCACGGGCCGCCGGGCGTTTGAGGTCCCCGGCATTCTCACCGCGGACCAGCTGCGCGCCACGGGCGCGAGCATCGCCGCCGACCAGCAGCGCAGCGGCGCGATCGGCTGGCCCGACGGGCACGTCGATGCCTGGAATCACGTCGAGTGCGCGATGGCACTGACCACCTGCGGGCTGCTCGAGCCGGCCCGCCGGGCGTATGCCTGGCTCGCGCGGCACCAGCGGCCCGACGGATCCTGGCCGATCTGCGCCGCCGACGGCACGCCCACCGAGAACTACACTGAGGCCAATCACGCCGCCTACGCCGCGGTCGGCGTCTGGCACGACCTGCTGGTCACCGGCGATGAGGACTTCGCCGCGCAGATGTGGCCGGTCGTGCGGGGCGCGATCGAGTTCGCCATCGGCCTGCAGACCGCGCGCGGCGAGATCATCTGGCGCCGGATGGCCGACGGCTCGCCCGACGACTACGCGCTGCTGACCGGCAACGCGAGCATGTACCAGAGCCTGCGGTGCGGCGCGGCGCTCGCCGAGCGAGTCGGCGACCCGCAGCCGGACTGGGAGCTGGCCGCCGCGCTGCTCGGGCACGCGGTCGCCTGCCACAGCGACGTGTTCGCCGACAAGAGCCGCTTCTCGATGGACTGGTACTACCCGGTGCTTGGCGGCCCGGTGCGCGGCGAGGCGGCCGGGCGGCTGCTCAAGGCCGGCTGGGACACGTACCTGGTGCCAGGGCTTGGCGTCCGCTGCGTGAGCGACGAGCCGTGGGTGACCGGCGCCGAGACCTGCGAGCTGGCGATCGCGCTCGACGCGATCGGCAACCGGGAGCTGGGCCTGGAGCTGTTCGAGCAGATCCAGTTCCTGCGCGATGGGTCCGGGGCGTACTGGACCGGCTGGCAGTTCGTGAACCGCAAGCACTTCCCCTACGAGAAGAGCGCCTACACGGCGGCCGCGGTCGTGCTCGCCGCCGACACGCTGACCGACACGACGGGCGCCGCCCGGATATTCCGGGACACCGCGGCGGGCCCGTCGGTGTTCACTGCCGCCGATCCATCCGCGTGCGGCTGCGCCCGTTAACCGACGCGCTCCAGCACGCGCAGCGAGCCGGTGACGCTGACCTCCTTGAATGCGCCCGAGTTGAGGGCGCGCAGGTAGACCCGGTAGGGACCCTGCCCGCCGTCGGCCGGGTCGGAGAAAATGTCGTGGAAGGCGAGCGCGCCGCCTGGCGCCACCCACGGGGCCCAGCCCTCGTAGTCGGCCACCACGAGCTGCTCGCTGTGACCGCCGTCGATGAACAGCATGCCGAGCGGCGTGCGCCAGAGGCGGGCGACGTCTGTCGAGGTGCCGATCACCGCCACCACGTGCTCCTCCAGGCCCGCCGCGGCGAGGGCCGAGCGGAAGAACGGCAGCGAGTCCATCCGGCCGGTAGCCGGGTCGACGAGCTCGGCGTCGTGGTGCTCCCAGCCGGGCTGGATCTCCTCCGAGCCGCGGTGGTGATCGACGGTCACGACGAGCTGGCCGGCCGAGCCTGCCGCCGCGGCCAGGTAGATCGTCGACTTCCCGCAGTAGGTGCCGATCTCCGCGATCGGCCCGACGTGGGCGTAGTCGGCCGCCGTCTGGTACAGCGCGAGGCCCTCATCCGGCGGCATGAAACCGCGGGCCGCCTCCGCCGCCTGCCTCAGCTTGTCCGGCATTTGCATGGCCTACAGTCTGCCGTCAGCCCGGGTTGCCGCGCGAGGCGAGGACATGCTCTACTCCGGAAGACCACATTTGCGACAGGAGCAGCGGATGAGAGTGGAAGTCGACTACGACGCGTGCGAGGCCAACGCGGTGTGCGCCGGCCTGGTGCCCGAGGTCTTCGAGGTCGATGACGACGACAACCTGAACATCCTGGTGGATCAAGTGCCGGAAGCGCTGATCGAGGGGGTCAGGCACGCGGTACGGTCGTGCCCGAAGGCGGCGCTTCGCCTCGTCGAATAGCCGGGCCGAAGTGAGCACAGGGGGACGGATGGGCTGGCGGACGACCGCGCTCGCGGTAGCAGGCACTGTCGTAGCAAGCACTGTCGTAACAGGCACTGTCGTAGCGGCGAGCGGAGGCGCATCGCCCGAGGTCCCGGCGGCAGCGCCCGCCGCGAATGTCGTACGGGTCTTCCCCGGCGTCCGGATGATCCGGTCGGCGGGGGCGCCGGGCGGCGGGTTCACCCCGGCTCAGATCCGCATCGCCTACGACACCGGCCCCCTGGCCGCCAGGGGCATCGACGGGGCCAGGCAGACGATCGTCGTGGTCGACTCCTTCGGCTCTCCGACCATCAGGACGGACCTGGCTCGCTTCGACCGGCACTACGGCCTGCCGGCGCCGCCGTCGTTCGAGATCATTCAGCCCGCCGGGCGAGTGCCGCGTTACCGGCCGACGCCTGACCGGACCAACTGGGCGGCCGAGACGACGCTGGACGTCGAGTGGGCGCACGTGATGGCGCCGGGCGCGCGCATCGTCCTGGCCGAGACCCCCACCGCGGAGAATGAGGGCACCACCGGCTTCCCGCAGATCCTGGCGGCGGAGAAGTACGTGCTGGCCCATCGGATCGGGCAGGTCATAAGCCAGAGCTTCGACGCGACCGAGCAGACGTTCCCCTCGCGGAAGGCGCTCGTCGCGCTCCGGAGCGCCTACGTGCTGGCGGCCAGGGACCACGTCACGGTGCTCGCCGCCAGCGGCGACGAGGGCGCGACCGGCTACACCTACAGCATGGCCGACCTCTACACGAAGCGCGTGGTGTCCTGGCCGGCCACGGACCCGCTGGTCACGGCCGTCGGCGGCACCCAGCTGGATCTGCGGGCCAACGGCACCCGCCGCAGGCCGGACGTCGCGTGGAACGGCAGCGGGGGCGGGCGATCGGTGTTCTTCTCCCGGCCGTCGTACCAGAACCGCGTGCGGAGCATCACCGGCAGCCGGCGCGGCGTTCCCGACATCTCGATGGAAGCCTCCTGCGATAACGGCGTGTCGGTCTACGCGAGCTTCCCTGGCAACGGCCCCGACCCGTGGAGCGCGGCCTGCGGCACGAGCGTCGCCACGCCGCTGCTGGCGGGCCTCGTCGCGCTGGCGGACCAGGAGGCCCGCCGCCCGCTCGGCCTGATCAACCCGGCGCTGTACGCGATGCTGGCGGCCCGCGACCGTGGCATCGTCGACATCCGCAGCGGCAGCAACACCACGATGTTCGGGCAGAACGGCACGACCTACACGGTGCGCGGCTTCGCCGCCCGCAAGGGCTACGACCTGGTCTCGGGCGTCGGGACCGTCAACGCCGCCTACTTCGTCCCGGAGCTGGCCCGGCTCGCCCGCTAGGTCAGGGTGCCGGTCGCGATCGCGACGCCGACGGAAATCAGCATGAGGCCGGCGACCTGCTCGCCGCGCTCGCCGGCGTGGCGGCCGATCCTCCCGCCAAGTTCCAGCCCGATGAGCGAGAGCCCGACGCTCACGGCGCCGATGACGAGCGCGCCGACGAGCACCGGCGTGTGGTAGGTGCCGAGCGCGAAGCCCACGACCAGGTTGTCCAGGCTGAGCGCGAGCCCGCTGAGGAGCAGCCTGATGCCGCTGGCGCTGGTCACCGCGCCGGGCCCGCGGCGCACCGAGTCGATCAGGCCGTACGCGCCCACCCCGACGAGGGTCGCGGCGCCGGCCCAGCGGGCCGCGTGGCCGAGACTGCCGGCCAGCTGGGCGCCGATCGCCAGCCCGATGAGCGGCATGCCGGCCTCGAACGCGCCGAAGACCAGGCCGACCCGCACGCGCGTCCGCGCGTCGACGCCGGAGACACCGATCGCGATCGCGGCGGCGAAGTTGGAGACCCCGACCGCCACGGCCACGAGGAGCAAGGCCAGCATGGGGCCCACGCTAGCCGATCTGGATCATGCCTCGCGATATCGCTCGGGGATGGCGCCCTCGACGTGCAGCAGCCGGACCCGGTCACCGCGGTAGATGTAGCTGGTCAGCCGGATCGGGCGCTCGGCGCTGTAGGCGGTGCGGTTCACGACGAGCACGGGCGTCCCGCTGGCCAGATTGAAGAAGCCGAACTCGCGCGCGTCGGGCATTCGCGTACCGACCTCGTCGACGAACCCCTCCTGCGGATGCCCGAGCTCGGCCAGCAGCCCGATGCTGCCGGCCTCGATCTGGCCCGCCTGCTGCAGCGCCGTGCCCCTGGCCAGATCGCTCGGGTAGTAGGAGTCGATCAGCTGCCAGGGCACGTCCCCGATGAAGTACTGCGAGTGCCTGACCACGACCTGGTCGCCGAGGGCGATCCCGAGCTTCCCGGCGACATCCGGCGCGGCCGGGATCGTCTCCACCACGAGCCTGACCATCTCGGACTCGTCAGTCTCCGGGCTCACCACGGGCAGCCCGGCCGAGGCGTGCGACTCGACCGGGGAGGCCTTGATCCGGGACAGCAGGGCCGTGAACGGCCTGGTCGGCTCGTGCACGAACGTCCCGAGCCCCTGCCGGCTCACCACCAGCCCCTGGTTGGTCAGCAGGGCGATCGCGAGCCGGACCGTGTTGCGGGACGCGTCGTACTGCGCGGCCAGGTCGGGCTCGCTGGGCAGCCGCTGGCCGGGCGCCAGCGCTCCGCTGCTGATCTGGGCGCGTAGCTGGTCAGCGATCTGCTGGTACTTCGATTGCGCCAACGCCTGCCTCCCCTCGGAAAATTCACCTGTCCACGTTGTTTGAAACGCACCACTCATTGGTATGAGCTGGATGGCTGGCACTTTATAAGAGGGTAACGCGGAGTGCCACCCGCGGCGGCGCAAGGACGCGCCGGCACAACTAGAGCGTTCGGGGAAGAGGCACAAGAAATGATCATCCTGCTGGTAGTCGCGGCCATCGTCGTCAGCACACCCATCGCCGCGGCGCTGCTTGTGTCGGTCGCAAGCCTGCACGAGGACGCCGGCCAGAGCCTCGCCCGCCGGGCTACCAACTTCATCGACCGCGCGGCGCGCCGGCTGCTGGGCGTGTCGGCTCGCGGGATGGCGGGCGGACATGAGCGGAACGAGGCTGCGCGTCCGCTGACCGGCTCACGGACGTAACCGACCGGCAGCCCCGGGTGCAGGGGACGCCCGGGGCTGCCACCGCGAGCTACGCTTCGGTCATGCTTGTCGCATTGGGCCAGATCCCAGTCAGCCTGAGGCCGCCGGTCAATCTCGACCGAGTCCGGGCGGCCGTCACCGAGGCTGCCGCCCGCGGCGCCCGGCTCGCGGTATTTCCTGAAGGAACGCAGGTCCGGTTCGATGCTGATCTGCGGGCGGTCGCCGAGCCCCTGGACGGGGAATTCTGCCGGGGCCTGGCCGATATCGCCCGCAACGCCGGCGTCGCCGTCGTCGCCGGTGTCTTCGAGTCAGGCCCGCACGGCCGGGTGTTCAACACGACGGTGGCCTACGACACCGACGGGCGGCTGACCGCCGCCTATCGCAAGATCCACCTCTTCGACGCTCTCGGGTACCGGGAGTCCGACGGGGTGGCACCCGGCGATGGCCTGGTCATCGCTTCCCTGGCCGGACTGCGGGTCGGATTCCTGACCTGTTACGACGTCCGGTTCCCCGAGCTGGCGCGGTCCCTGGCCGCTGGCGGTGCCGACCTGCTGGTCGTGCCGAGCGCCTGGGCCGCCGGGCTGTTCAAGGAGGAGCACTGGGTCACGCTCGTGCGCGCCCGTGCCATCGAGAACACGATCTGGGTCGCGGCGGCCGGACAGGTACCCGACGCGACCGAGCCTGCCACCAGGGCGCCAACCGGGATCGGGCGCAGCCTCCTCGTCGATCCGATGGGCGTGGTGCGGCTTGACCTCGGCCCGGCCCCGGCGATCGCGGTCGGCGACGTCGACCCGGACTACACGGCCAGCGTGCGCGCGACGCTGCCCAGCCTCGCGAACCGCCGGGAGGACCTGTTCCCGACGATCCCGCCCGGCCCTAGCCTGCCGCTAGGCGCCCAGCCGGAGCACGCTGGTCAACCACGTTCCTGATCGCGATGAGCTCATCGACGGAGACCCGGGACAGGAACTCGGTCAGCGTCAGCTCGCGATCGCTGCCCGACGACAGGATCTCGGCCATCAGCCGCGCGTCGTGCTCGGCGCGCTGCTCCAGGGGCCAGTAGCGCCAGGCCCGGCCGTGCTTCTCCCGGCGCAGCACTCCCTTGCCGGCAAGGATGGTCATCACCGTCATCACCGTCGTGTACGCGACGGGCCGGGTGTAGTTCAGGCGCTCGCGCACTTCCCGGACGAGCAGCGGGCGGTCCTCGGACCAGATGACGTCCATGATCGCGTTTTCCAGCTGGCCGAATTCGCGCAATCTCGCCACCTCCGCGTTCAGCTAAACACGAAGGGATGCTCTGCCCGGCCGAGCCCGGGAGAAGAATGCCCTACTGCGGTTCATGGAATCTGCCCCGATGCCGGCGGATCCCCCAGATTGCCAGCGCCACGACCACTATCGCGGCGACCCCGATCGCCAGGCCCGTGCCGACGCGGCCCGCGACGGCCGCATACGCCGAGCCGGCCAGGTAGCCGAGCAGGCAGTAGCCCGTGCCCCAGAGCACGCCACCGATGACGTTGTACACGGCGAAGGTCCGCAGCTTCACCTGGGCGGCACCCGCGGCGGCCGGCATGAGCGCGCGGACGACCGCGACGAACCGGCCGGCCAGCACCGCGAAGCCGCCGCGCTGCTGCAGAAAAGTCCGGGCCCGGTCAGCGGGGCCCTGCACCCGCCGCAGGGCCTTCGAGTCGAACAGCCGGTCCCCCGCGCGCTTGCCGATCTCATAGCCGACGAACGGCCCGGCGATCGCGGCGACCACCACGATGAGGATGAGCAGCGGCAGCGACAGGTGGCCGCGGCTGGCCAGCACCCCGCCGAGCACCGCCGCGATCTCGCCGGGCAGCACGAAACCGAGGAAGATCGCGGTCTCGCCGAACACCAGCGCCGCGATCACCGCGTACGCGACCCACCCGCTGAGATGAGTCAGGCTGTTGGCCAGCGATGTCACGCCCGTAATCCTGCCAGGTCGCGCCGGCTAGCCTTGCGCGGTCCAGTGGTGATCTAGTAGGAAATCATGCGTTAGCCGACCCGGCTCCGGAAAGGGGGCGAGTATGCATAGCTCCGCCCCGCCGCTTCCTGCCGGGCCCCTGACCACTGGCTTTGTTCGCCAGCAGGCCACCTTCTCCGGCCGCGTCACCAGGGACGGGTCCAGCGGGTTCCCGGCCGAGCCCGGTCGTTACCTGCTCTACGCCTCGCTGGCGTGCCCGTGGTCCCAGCGCTCCCTGATCGTCCGGCGGACGCTTGGCCTCGAGCGCGTTATCGGGCTGAGCCTGACCGACCCGGTCACCAGCGAGCACGGGTGGCGGTTCCCCGATGAGAACGGCGGCCGTGATCCGGCCACCGGCGCCCGCTTCCTCTCCGAGCTGTACCTGGCCAGCGACCCTGGCTACTCGGGCCGGTGCACGCTGCCCGTTCTGTGGGACACCCGCACCCAGCGGATCGTCAGCAACGACGCGGCCCAGCTCACCGTGCAGATGGAGACCGAGTTCGTGGCGTTCCACCGGCCGGGTGCCCCCGACCTCTATCCCGTGTCGATGCGGCGGGACATCGACGCGCTGGCCATGCTGATGCTGCACACCGTCAACAACGGGGTCTACAAGGCGGGCCTGGCCACCACGCAGGCGGCCTACGAGGAGGCCTTCGACGCCCTCTTCACCACGCTGGACGCGCTGGAGGAGCGCCTGGGCCGCCGCCGGTTCCTGCTCGGCGGGCAGGTCACCGAGGCCGACGTCCGGCTCTTCCCGACCCTGGCCAGGTTCGACGCCGTCTACTACCTGCATTACAAGTGCAACCTGCACCGGCTGGCCGACTACCCCCATCTATGGGGATATGCGCGCGATCTCTACCGCCGGCCAGGGTTCGGCGACACCACGGACTTCGTTCAGATCAAGCGGCACTACTACCAGGCCCAGCCCTGGATCAACCCGTCCGGGATCGTGCCCAAGGGCCCGTTCGTGAGCTGGCTGGAACCGCACAACCGGGACCGGATGGCGGGCTAGGGAGAGCCCAGTCACAGCCTGGTAATGCAGCATCAAGACCGGACTTTCCAGCCGGTAGCCTTGGCAGCAGCGCAAGATTTCCTGCCAAGTTCTGGAAGAGGCGATGTCCGCCGTGTCTGCTGAGTCTCCGCGCGGGTCCGCGGATCTCATCCCGTCATCAGCTAGCACCCCTGGCGGGCAGGCACCCGCCAACGGCTCGAGCCGTGCCGACTTCGGGCCGAATCAGTGGCTAGTCGATGAGCTCTATCAGCGTTACCAGGCGGACCCCGGCTCGGTCGACCGGGCGTGGTGGAGCTTCTTCGCTGATTACCACCCGGCGCCGGACGAGCCTCGGGCGGCCGCCCCGGCTCCGGTTACCGCACCGCCGGCCGCCGCACCGGCTCCCCCGCCAGCCCCGGCGCCGCCAACTCCGGCACCGGCGCCGGGGTTTGTGACACCGAGCGCTCATCCGCAAGCGCCCGCGCCGCTGGCTCCGCCCCCGCAGGCTCCGGCCGGCAACGTGGCCGAGGCCGACCACGCGATCCGCCTGCGCGGCGCCGCCGCGCGAACGGTCGCCAACATGGAGGCCAGCCTGACGGTGCCGACCGCGACCAGCGTCCGCGCCGTTCCGGCAAAGCTGCTGATCGACAACCGGATCGTGATCAACAATCACCTGGCGCGCGGCCGCGGCGGCAAGATCTCCTTCACCCACCTGATCGGCTACGCGGTCGTGCGCGCGCTGGCGGCCGTGCCGGAGATGAACTACTCCTACGCCGAGATCGACGGCAAGCCGATGCTCGTGCAGCAGCAGCCGGTCAACCTGGGCCTGGCCATCGACCTGCGCAAGGAAGACGGCACGCGCCAGCTCCTGGTGCCGAGCATCAAGAACGCGCAGGCCATGGACTTCCGCCAGTTCTGGATGGCGTATGAAGACCTGATCCGCAAGGCCAGGTCATGGAAGCTCGCGGTCGAGGACTTCGCCGGCACGACCATCAGCCTCACCAACCCCGGCACGATCGGCACCGAGCACTCGGTGCCGCGGCTGCTGGCCGGGCAGGGCTGCATCGTCGGCGTCGGCGCGATGGAGTACCCGGCCGCCTACCAGGGAGCCTCGGCCGAGACCACGGCCAGGATGGCGATCAGCAAGACCGTCACGCTGACCTCTACCTACGACCACCGGATCATCCAGGGTGCGCAGTCGGGCGAGTTCCTGCGGGTCGTCAACCAGCTGCTGCTCGGCGACCAGAACTTCTATGACGACGTGTTCTCCTCGCTGCGGATCCCCTACGAGCCGGTCCGCTGGGTGCGCGACATCCCGGCCGGGCACGAGGACGACATCAGCAAGTCCTCGCGCGTGCAGGAGCTGATCCACGCCTACCGGGTCCGCGGCCATCTCATGGCGGACACCGACCCGCTGGAGTACCACCAGCGCAAGCACCCGGACCTGGACATCAACCAGCACGGATTGACGCTGTGGGACCTGGAGCGGGAGTTCGCCACCGGCGGGTTCGGCGGCAAGCCGCGCATGCTCCTGCGGGAGATTCTCGGCGTGCTGCGCGACTCCTACTGCCGCACGGTCGGCATCGAGTACATGCACATCCAGAGCCCGGAGGAAAGGGCCTGGATCCAGGCCAGGGTCGAGCGGCCGCACGGCCGCGCCGAGCACGACGAGCAGCTGCGCATCCTGTCCCGGCTCAACGTGGCCGAGGCGTTCGAGATGTTCCTGCAGACCAAGTTCGTCGGCCAGCGCCGGTTCTCGCTGGAGGGCGCGGAGTCGCTGATCCCCCTGCTGGACGCCGTGCTGACCGACGCCGCCGCGAACCACCTGCACGAGGTCGTCATCGGCATGGCCCACCGCGGCCGGCTGAACGTCCTGGCCAACATCATCGGCAAGTCCTACGCCCAGATCTTCCAGGAGTTCGAGGGCAACCTCGACCCGGCGACCACGCACGGTTCCGGGGACGTCAAGTACCACCTCGGGGCCGCGGGCACCTACCGCGGCGCCGGCGGCCTGGCGATCCCCACCTCCCTCGTGGCCAACGCGAGCCACCTCGAGGCGGTCGACCCGGTGCTTGAGGGCGTCGTCCGCGCCAAGCAGGACATCATCGACATGGGCGAGCCGGGATTCACCGTGCTGCCGGTGCTGATCCACGGCGACGCGGCGTTCGCCGGGCAGGGCGTCGTCGCCGAGACCCTGGAGCTGTCCCAGCTGCGCGGCTACCGCACCGGCGGCACCGTGCACATCGTCGTGAACAACCAGGTCGGCTTCACGACCTCGCCCGAGTCGTCGCGGTCAAGCGTCTACAGCACCGACGTGGCCCGGATGATCCAGGCGCCGATCTTCCACGTGAACGGCGACGATCCCGAGGCCGTGGTCCGGGTGGGGCTGCTGGCGTTCGCCTACCGGGAGGCGTTCCACAAGGACGTCGTCATCGACATGATCTGCTACCGCCGGCGCGGGCACAACGAGGCGGACAACCCGTCGTTCACCCAGCCGCTCATGTACGACCTGATCGACGCCAAGCGCTCGACCCGCAAGATCTACACCGAGTCGCTGATCGGCCGCGGCGACATCACCATGGAGGAGGCCGAGGAGGCGCTGCGCAACTACCAGCAGGAGCTGGAGCGCGCGTTTACCGAGACCAAGGACGCGATCAGCAGGCCGGCCGAGCCGGGCGCGCTGGTGCGGCCTGCGCCTGGTCACGAGGCCCCGGCCGACTACACCAGCGTGCAGACCGCGATCTCGCCCGAGACCATCAAGCGGATCATCGACACGCAGGTGTCGCTGCCGGACGGCTTCACGGTGCATCCGCGCCTGCTGCCCCAGCTGCAGCGGCGCGCGGCGATGGTGGAGCAGGACGAGATCGACTGGGCGACCGGCGAGCTGCTGGCCTTCGGGTCGGTGCTCATCGACGGCCACGCGGTCCGGCTGGTCGGCCAGGACTCCCGCCGCGGCACGTTCGGCCAGCGGCACGCGGTGCTGGTCGACCGGCACACCGGCGCCGAGCACGTGCCGCTGCGCGCCTTCAACACGCAGAGCGCCCGCTTCCACGCCTACGACTCGCTGCTGTCGGAGTACGCGGCCGTCGGGTTCGAGTACGGCTACTCGGTCGCCCGGCCGGACGCGCTGGTCTGCTGGGAGGCCCAGTTCGGCGACTTCATCAACGGCGCGCAGACGATCGTGGATGAGTTCATCAGCTCCGGCGAGCAGAAGTGGGGCCAGCAGTCGGGCGTCGTGCTGCTGCTCCCCCACGGGTACGAGGGACAGGGACCCGACCACTCGTCGGCGCGCGTCGAGCGGTTCCTGTCGCTGTGCGCGCAGGACAACATGACGGTCGCGATGCCGACCACCCCGGCCAGCTACTTCCACCTGCTGCGCTGGCAGGCGCTCTCCGGCCGGATCAAGCCGCTGATCGTGTTCACGCCGAAGTCCATGCTGCGGCTGAAGGCCGCGGCGTCGGCGGCGGCGGACTTCTCGACCGGCTCGTTCCGCCCGGTCCTGCCCGACGCCGGGGCCGGCGACAGTGCAGCCGGAGACAGGGCCGCCGTGCGCCGGGTGCTGCTGTGCTCCGGCAAGATCTACTACGACCTGGCCGAACGGCGCCGGGCCCTCGGCCAGACCGGCGTCGCGCTGATCCGGGTGGAGCGGCTTTACCCGCTGCCGGGCCCGGAGATCGCCGCCGAGCTCGCGCAGTACCCGCAGGACGCCGAGGTCATCTGGGTGCAGGAGGAGCCGGCCAACATGGGCGGGTGGCCCTACATGGCGCTGCATATGCCGCAGGCCACCGGCAGGCGGCTGCTCGTCATCTCGCGCCCGGCCAGTTCGGCGCCGGCGTCCGGCTCGGCCAAGGCCCACGCGGCCGAGCAGGCGGCGATCCTGGAGGCCGCGCTACCACAATCGGGGTGACAGATGTATTTCACCGACCGAGGCATCGAGGAACTCGACGACCGGCGGGGCGCCGAGGAAGTTACCCTCGGCTGGCTGGCCGAGCGGCTCCGTGACTTCGTCGACGAGCACCCGGAGTCCGAGGCCACCATCGACCGGCTGGCCAGCTGGCTGGCCCGCCTGGACGACGAGGCCGAGGCGGAGCAGGCCGAGGCTGAGCAGGCCGAGGCGGAGCAGGCCGAGGCAAGCGACGAGCCTGGCTTCGATGTGACCTACGACGGAGAATAGGGGTTCTCGGCCTGGGGATCGTTCCCCTGGGCCAGGGCGCTGCATCGACACGATACATCTTGACTTTTGACCGACGCGACATATCGTAAATAGAATTGCAGTACGATCTTCCGCACGAGAGGCATGTGATGCCACGCTATGCATTCAGTGGCCACGGTCCGAGGCTGGCGGTGAGGTGACATGAGCCCGGTATTCCGCCATGGCAGGCTGCGCCTGTACCTGCTCAAGCTCCTCGACGAGTCGCCGCGCCACGGATACGAGGTCATCCGGCTCCTGCAGGACCGGTTCCTCGGCGTGTACGCACCCTCTCCCGGCACGATCTATCCCCGCCTGGCCCGGCTCGAAGAGGACGGCCTGGTCACGCACGAAGAGGTAGACGGCAAGAAGGTCTACAGCATCACCGACAAGGGCCGCGAGGAGATCCGCAATCGCCTTTCCGACCTGGCCGACCTCGAGGACGAGCTCACCGAGTCCCTGCGCGACGTCGCCAGGGAGATCTCCGAGGACGTCCGGGAGACCGTGCGCGGGATCCGCGAGGAGCTCACCGCGGCGGCCAGGGAGTTCCGCGGCCAGCCCGGCGCCCGGACGGCGGTGGACGCCGACGCGGGCGAGAGCGGTGCCAGCAAGAGCGGTGCTGGCAAGAGCGGTGCCGCCGACGCGGACGAGGCCAGGCGGATCCGGGAGGAAGCCCGTCGCACGCGCGAGGAGATGCGGGCCAAGTTCCGCGAGCGCAGCCGCAGCCGCGGCGCCGCCGCGGACTGGCAGGAGCGATTCGGCCGCGCCGACTGGGCAAGCTTTGCCTCGGGCCCGGACCGGTCCGCGGGGGGTTCCGGGGGGTCGTCCCCACGGGCTGGCACTGAATGGTCGAGTGCGGCGGGCGAGGACTCAGGCCCGCGGCCCGGCCGGGGCGGCGGCAACCCGTTCAGCGACCTGGAGCGGATGGCGGTCTCGTTCGCGAACGAGCTGCGGTCCGCGGCGAAGCAGGCCGGCACCATGGGCGAGCGCTCGCTCGGCGATCTGCGTGACATCCTCACCGACACCCTGGCCAAGGTCAGGCTCGAGGTGTTCCCCGAGGACAAGGCCGACGGCCAGCAGGCCAGCCAGGCCGACACCGGTGACAGTCAGCCGGACGACAAATCCTGACGCGAACGGACTGGCCCGGCGGCGCCGCGTTCCCTAAATGGTGAAGACGACCTTGCCGAAAAGGTCACCGGCGATCATGGCCGCGAAGCCCTCGCGTGCCTGTTCCATCGGGATCGTGCGGTCGATCAGCGGCCGGACGCCGGTCTGCGCGCAGAAGGTCAGCAGGCGGGCCAGCTCGTCCCTGGTGCCCATCGTCGATCCGATCACCGACAGCTGCAGGAAGAACACCCGGCTCAGGTCCGCGGGCGGCATCGAGCCGCTGGTCGCGCCGCAGATCACGATTGACCCGCCCGGCCTGAGCGCCCGGAGCGAGTGCGCCCACGTCGCCTCGCCGACCGTTTCCATGACCGCGTCCACCCGCTCGGGCAGCCGCGCGCCCGCCTCGAAGGCCTGATCCGCGCCGAGCTCCAGGGCCCGCGCGCGCTTGGCCGCGCTGCGGCTGGTGACCCAGATCCGGTAGCCGGCCGCGCTGCCCAGGCGGATCAGCGCGGTCGAGACGCCGCCGCCGGCGCCCTGGACCAGCACCGTCGCGCCGGGGCCGATCGGCGCCCGGTCGAAGAGCATGCGGAAGGCCGTCAGATAGGCCGTCGGCATGCACGCGGCGTCGGCGAAGGTTATGGCCCCGGGCTTCGGAACGAGATTGCGCCGGGGAACTGAGACCAGCTCGGCGAATGTGCCGTCGTGCAACTCAGAAAGCAGCGTGCGCGACGGGTCGAGGGTCTCGTCGCCGCCGGCCGCGAGCGCGTCGCCGATCACCGCGTGCACGACCACCTCCCGGCCGTCCTCATCGATCCCGGCCGCGTCGCAGCCGAGGATCATCGGCAGGCGGTCGGCCCTGAGGCCGACGCCACGCAGCGTCCAGACGTCGTGATGATTGAGTGAGGCCGCCTTAACCCGTACGGTGGTCCAGCCTTCGGGGGCCACCGGGTCGGCGTGCTCGCCGAGATCAAGACCGGCTATCGGATTCTCGGCGTCGAAGCGCGCCGCGGTGACAGCGAACATGGCACTGGACACTAGCGCCCGCGCGGACCGGCGCGTGGCTGGCCCCCAAGGCGGGAGAAGTATCCACTTATGTGATCAGGACGCCCGCCGGGCCTGGCCAGCTGTGCCATACTCGATGCGGGAAGCGGCCTCCTGACGCACTCACGCAGGTAAGGACCGTAGTGAATCTCTCGTCCTACGCGGAGCTCGCGGTCCGCCTCGCCAACACAGCCGCTCAGGCTGAGGGCGAGCCGGACGTGCTTGGCAGCACGGACACATGCACGCAGGCCTTCACCGATTGCATCAGCGGCAAGGTCTCGCGTCGCGACCTGGCCGTGCTGCTCTATCTGCGCGCCGAATTCACCGCGATCTTCAATGCCGCCGCGAGCGGTGACGACCAGGCTGCGATCAGCCGGCTGAACGCGCTTCTCGTCCAGTTCCCGATCCAGCCCGAGCTGGTGAGCCACGACGACCAGCGCTGGCACGTTCACCTCGCGGCGCAGGGCGCGGTCTCTGATCGGTTCGCCGCGGGCGCGATCATCGGGCTCGCGCTCGTGGTCTCGCTCTACGGCGTCAGCCGCCTTGGCATCTGCGCGATCGCCGCCTGCCCTCGGGTCTTCATCGACTCCAGCCCGAACCGCTCGCGCCGGTACTGCACCGAGCACGGGGTTCGCGGCACCGTCTCCACCCTGCGGACGCCGCCGGCGGTCATGCCGGGGCACGCGACGCCAGCCGCCAGCTGAGATCTCTGGCCGGCCCCGCTGATACCCGGATCGTCCGGCTTATCGCGGGTCGTCCCGGTGGTACGCACGTCGGCCAGGCCGGGCCATGGATCACCCTGGCTGTTACTTTTTCTTTACTAATCCGCCCAGCCGGCCGCCCGGCGTGGTCCACGATCGGCGATTTCATATGAGCCTCTGACCTGCGGTAATGCGCAATCTATCCGTGGTCCGTCGTGTCCCGTGAGCAACTGTTTAGTAACGCGCGTTACCGAAATGACGCCAAGTGACTTCTTCTCATCGCCCAAGTCGATCATTAGCATGAGGCCTACTCCAAGGGCGTATGGCCCACGTAAGCGGACCGGAAAGAAGGTTCGACCATGACAGCTGAGTCTGTCGATACTGAAATCAGACCGGCAGATGTCGGCCTCAAGCGAGAAATGGGCCTCATCGGCGCCATGTGGGCGTCCGAGACGTCGCTCATCGGCTCAGGCTGGCTGTTCGGCGCGCTGTTCGCCGTGCAGATCGCCGGAAGTGCCGCCCTGCTGTCCTGGGTAATCGCCGGCGTGATCGTCATCGTGCTCGCGCTGGTGCACGCCGAACTTGGCGGTATGTACCCGGTCGCCGGCGGCACGGCGAGGTTCCCGCACTTCGCATTCGGCAGCGTCGCAGGCGCGTCGTTCGGCTTCTTCTCCTGGCTGCAGGCGGTCTGCGTTGCACCGATCGAGTGCTTCGCCGTGATGCAGTACGGCCAGTACTGGTTCGGCACGAACAGCATCTGGCACATCACGATCTACGACTCGACCAGGAAGGTCACGACCGGCACGGGGTTCATCTTCACGATCATCCTGCTGGCCATCTTCACCGCGATCAACTTCCTCGCGATGCGGCTGTTCAACAAGGTCAACGCGGGGATCACCTGGTGGAAGGTGGCCGTCCCCGTGCTGGCCATCATCGTTCTGCTCTTCAAGTTCCACACGAGCAACTTCACCGCTGGCGGCAGCTTCATGCCGTACCACCTGCAGAGCGTGTTCAGCGCGATGCCAGTGGCCGGTATCGTCTTCGCCTACCTGGGCTTCGAACAGGCGGACCAGCTAGCCGGCGAGATCAAGGACCCGCAGAAGAACCTGCCCAGGGCGGTGATCGGCGCGATCCTGATCGCCGTCGCCATCTACTGCCTGCTCCAGCTGGTGTTCATCGGCGCGGTCCCGCACTCCGAGGTCGCGGGCAAGGCCGGCTGGCTGGGGCTGGCGTCGAGCAACCCCATCGTCATCGGACCGTTCGCCGGACTGGCCGGCGTGGTGGGTCTGTCCTGGCTGGCCATCCTGCTGCGGCTGGACGCCTTTATCTCGCCGTTCGGCACTGGCCTGATGTACCAGACGTCGACCTCGCGGGTTGGCTACGGCCTGGCCAGGAACCGGTACTTCCCGCCGGTCTTCCGCTGGACCGACAAGAACGGCGTGCCGTGGTTCAGCCTGATCACCGCGTTCATCATCGGCCTGGTGTTCCTGCTGCCGTTCCCGAGCTGGAAGTCACTGGTCGGCCTCGTCACCAGTGCGAGCGTGCTGATGTATGCGGGCGCGCCGCTGGCCCTCTCGGCGTTCCGCAAGCAGGTTCCGGATGCGGACCGGCCGTACCGGATGCCGTGGGCGGTCTGGATGTCACCGCTGGCGTTCATCTTCGCCTGCGAGATCATCTACTGGTCCGGCTTCGACACTGTGTGGAAGCTGGGCATCTGCGTCGTGATCGGCTATGTCCTCATCGGCACCTGGATGGCGTTCGACAAGGAGCGGCCGCCGCTGGACTGGAAGTCGGCGCAGTGGCTGCCGATCTTCCTGATCGGCATGGGCATCATCTCCTGGCAGGGCCGCTACTGCAGCTCGGGTCCGGCCGGACCCGGCGCCAGCTGCAGCGCGACCAACCGGATCGGGTTCTGGTGGGACATCGGCATTGTCGCCGTATTCGCACTGCTGATCTTCATCTGGGCTCAGCTTGTCCGGCTGCCGAGGGACGAGATGCAGAACCTCGTCGAGCGGCAGTCCGCCGAGGGCATCCCGGACGCGACGCCGGCCACCTGAGGCCGTCGCAGCGCTAGCACATGAGTCTGGTCCCGTCCGGTTCGCCGGACGGGACCAGACTCGTCTTGGGCGCGGTCAGACTTCAGCTGCGGTGCCGCGATCGCGGCCAGTAGCGCAGGAGCACCCTGGCGACGATGAGGTCTGGTCGCACGGGGCCGAAGTCCTTGCTGTCCACCGCGCCCGGCGCGGGGTTGTCGGCGGCCAGCCACCAGCCGTCCGGCTGCAGCCTGGCGGCCCGCTTCACCAGCAGCATGTCCGGTTTGCCCGGATGGTGCGCGATCACTATCTGGCCCGGCCGGATCCGCGGGGGCGCGCCCGCGCGACCGCCGCGCCAGGCTAGCAGCCAGTCGCCAGGATGCAGGCCCGGCTCCATCGAGCGCTCGGCGACTGCAGCGCGCATGAGCGGCCAGCGCATGCATCCCTCCCGCCCGCCAATATGGCTGACGTTGTACTGTCGGATTCGCCGAACCAATGATCTGAGATGAGAGAAGGCGATCAATGAGGCTGCTCGCGCGTCTCCTCGCGCCGAAGGTTACCGTGCATGCGCACTGCGACCTGCCCTGCGGCGTCTATGACCCGGCGCAGGCCCGCATCGAGGCCCAGTCGGTGAAAGCCATCTGCGAGAAGTACCAGGCCAATGAGGACCCGGCGTTCCGCACCAGGGCAATCGACATCAAGGAGCAGCGGTCGGAACTCGTGAAGCACCACCTGTGGGTGCTGTGGACCGACTACTTCAAGCCGCCGCACTTCGAGAAGTACCCTCAGCTGAATCAGCTCTTCAACGAGGCCACCAAGCTCGCCGGAGCCGGCGGCACCAAGGGCAGCACCGACGTCGGGGTTGCCGACCAGCTGCTCGCCAAGATCGACGAAATCAGCAAGATCTTCTGGGAGACCAAGCAGGCCTGAGGAACGACATGAACTGGCTGGCCGGCGGTCGCGCGCACCCGCGCGCGCCGCTGGCTAGCTTGTTCCCGACCGTCACTGGCCGCGTGCCTGGTGGGGCGCGCCAGCTGCCGTCAGCGGGGAACGGCAGATCCGGTGTCGAGTGCATCCGGATGGTCACTGTAAGTTGCGGGGAGAGGCCGGCGCCTGTTACCCGGCACCTGGGGGAGGACTTTTCGTGACGGACGAGACGTCCGCTATGGCGGCAGTAACGGTATCCGCGACCACTGCGCCGCCGGGCACCGATAAGGCCGCGGTAGGGACTGTGAGCACCTCGATGACCGCACCGCTTTTGCCCGACACCGGGACGCAGGACCAGGTCACTATCCGGATGCCCGCCGACGGGGCCTTCCTGTCGGTGCTGCGCACCGCGACTGCCGGTCTTGCCGCCAGGCTTGACTTCACTCTTGACGACATCGAAGACCTGCGCATCGCGGTCGACGAGGCGTGCGCCATGCTGCTCGGCCAGGCCATCCCCGGCAGCAGCCTGGAATGCAGCTTCGCGCTCGAGCCCGGCGGCATGACGATCTCGGTGTCGGTTCCGTCCCTCAACCCGCGGCCGCCGTCGGCCGACACGTTCGCGTGGACCGTGCTGTCGGCGCTCGCGGGGAGCGTCGAGGCCCAGGCGGGGCCGGGCGACCGGCTGACGATTGTGATGCGCAAGAGCCGCCCGGTGGCGGGGTCGGCGTGACGGGGGAGACAGAGGTCGCATTGACCGAGGAGTTCGAGATGATGTCGGCGGCGCCAGCACGAGTGGAGCCTGCCGCCGAGGGCGCGTTCGAGCCCGCCGAGGACGGGCTCGGGGCGGCCGTGATCGAGCTGAACGAGACCGGCGAGCTTCCGGGGGAGCTCGCGTCGCCGTCCATCCGGGCGCCGCACGGCGCTCGTGAGCGCGGCCACGCCCGCGAGCTGTTCCAACGGCTGGCGCAGCTGCCGCCGGGCGACGCCGAACGGCTGCGCATCCGCAGCGAGCTGGTCGAGCTGCACCTGCCGCTGGTCGAGTACCTGGCCCGGAGGTTCCGCAACCGCGGCGAGTGGCTCGATGACCTCACCCAGGTGGCAACGATCGGGCTCATCAAGTCGATCGACCGGTTCGACCTGGAACGCGGAGTGGAGTTCTCCACCTACGCGACGCCGACGATCGTCGGCGAGATCAAGCGGCACTTCCGGGACAAGGGCTGGGCCGTGCGCGTGCCCAGGCGGCTGCAGGAGCTGAAGCTCGCGCTGGCCAAGGCCATCGGCGAGCTGGCCCAGCGGCTTGGCCGTGCCCCCACCGTCGCGGAGCTGGCCGAGCATCTGCAGATGAGCGAGGAAGAGGTGCTCGAGGGACTGGAGTCGGCGAACGCCTACTCCACGGTCTCCCTGGACGCACCCGACTCGGGCGATGATGACGCCCCGGCGGTCGCCGAGTCGCTCGGCATGGTCGATGAGGCCCTTGAGGGCGTCGAGTACCGGGAGTCGCTCAAGCCGCTGCTCGAGCAGCTGCCGCCCAGGGAGAAGCGGATCCTGCTGCTGAGGTTCTTCGGAAACATGACGCAGTCGCAGATCGCCACGGAGCTCGGCATCTCGCAGATGCACGTCTCGCGGCTGCTGGCGAGGACGCTGGCCCAGCTGCGCGAGGGCCTCACGAGCGACGAGTAGGGGCGAAGCCGCCGCCAGCGGTCAGCCCTGGCCGGGCTTCTCCACCCGGCCGGGCGTGAGCAGCTGGACGCTCGCCGGCGCCATGAGCATCGCGAACCCGGCTACTGCCAGCAAGACCGCGGAAATGCCCCAGTCATAGCGGTGCGCCTGAATCAGATAAATGCCGATTATCCCGACGAACAGCTGCGTGAGCATCGCCGGAGTCCGCGTCCAGCGCCTGCCGCTGCGAAGCCCGCGGGCAACGAACCCGAGCCCTATCGCTGCGCAGAACCCGATCACCGTGATCGCGACGCCGCCCTTGAGCTGATACGACTGGCCGGTGCCGGTGTCGATGGCGGCCAGGACCGAGGCGACCAGCACGCCGACGGCCTCGACCGCCTCGATGGCCGCCAGGACGAGCACCGGGCGGGGCGGCTTCACCGGCACCGCGGGCTCGGCGCTCGCGATGCCGGCCCCGGCCCGCGACTGCCGCGCCGCCGGGGACTGCCGGGGCGCAGGCGAGTGCAGGCCGGCACCCTGGCTAGCCTGGGCCCGTGCGCGCGCTTTTGATCGTGAACCCACACGCCACCTCCACAACCCGGCCGCGCCGGGACCTCATAGTCCGGGCCCTCGCCTCTGCCGTCGACCTTGAGGTCGTGGAGACACGTTACCGGGGCGAGGCAACCCGGCTTGCAGCCAGCGCCGCGGCCGAGAAATTCGGCCTGGTCATGACTCTAGGCGGCGACGGCACCGTGAACGAAGCGGTCAACGGCCTGCTGACGCCTGCCAATGGCCTGCCCCCCGCCCCGGCAGCCGCCCTGCCCGCCCTGGCCGCGATCCCTGGCGGCAACGCCAACGTGTTCGCCCGGTCGCTGCGCCTGCCCGAGGACCCGGTCGATGCGACCGCACGGCTGATCCAGGACCTCGCCGAGCACCGGGAGCGCTGCATCGGGCTCGGCACCGCCAACGGCCGGTTCTTCACCTTCAACGCGGGCCTCGGCCTCGACGCCGAGGTGGTACGGGCGGTCGAGGGCCGCCGGGCGCTCGGGCGGGCGCTGACGCCCGCGCTGTTCACGAGGATGGCCCTGCGCCAGTATTACCGGATCACCGACAGGCGCCGTCCGGCCATTACCATCAGCCGCCCCGCCGAGCTAAGCGCGGAGGCCGTATTCAACTGCATCGTGTCGAACTCGGCGCCGTGGACCTATCTCGGTCGCCGGGCGGTCAACACCAATCCGGACGCCGGCTTTGACACCGGGCTCGACCTTTTCGTACTGAGAAGTCTTAGCACTCCGTCCACCCTGCGCACCCTGCGGCAGATGCTGTCGGACCGCCGCGCGGACCGGGGCGAGCCGCCCCGCGGGACCGGCGTCCTGACGCGCCACGACCTCGACGAGATCACGCTGGAAGCCGACCGTCCCGTGGCCTTCCAGGTCGACGGCGAGTACATGGGCGAGACCGAGCGGGTGGAGTTCCGCGCGGTTCCGGCCGCACTGCGCGTCATCGGCTTACCGGTCGCCCGCAGCGGCGGCGATTGGCGAGGGGCGCGCTTAATGCAGTAACCTTTACCGGTCTCTAGTCTAAAAGACGGACATACAGTATAAGTCTGATAGGCCCTGCCGAAATGGCCGCGTTGCGCTCCCAGTGCATAGGCCAGCCGGGGCTCGCATGCCCGCAATGTGACTGATCTGACACCGAAATCCTGCCGAACCTTTGCCCAAGCCTCTTGCGGTTGATGGCCGACCTTGAGAGGGTTGTAACGCTCCTGGTGAACGGTGTGAACGGTGCGCCATGCGGGAGCATCGCCGGGGCGGAAGACCCGGCGGACTTAGAGCGAAAGCCCGGGTAAAACGCAGTTCAGCCGGGTAAGCATGACCAAGCCGGATCAGCCAAAGAGTGCAAGTACCAGACATAACACATAGCTCGTGAAATCGTTCACAAGCACGACGGAGCGCCTCGGGGTCCTGGCAGGGCCCTGAACCTCACAGAGGAGTGGACCTCATGGACTGGCGTCACCACGCCGCCTGCCGTGACGTAGACCCGGAGCTGTTCTTCCCGATCGGGAACACCGGGCCTGCGATAACCCAGATCGACGAGGCCAAGCAAGTATGCCAGCGCTGCAAGGTCATGGAGCCTTGCCTGCAGTGGGCGCTGGAGAGCGGCCAGGACGCCGGTGTCTGGGGCGGACTCAGCGAAGACGAGCGGCGAGCGCTCAAGCGTCGCACGAGGGTCGCAGCGCGCGCCCACGCCTGATCCGCGGCCGGCCGACACGGCCGGCCCGCGTCTCCGCGGGGTTGACCCAAAACCTATCTGAAGCACCATCAACACCGGGCCTGCCCGCCAACCGCGGGCGGGCCTTGCTGTGCCAGGGCTCCGGTCTCAGCCCTCAGCTGGCTACCAGGCCCGCCGCCGGAGGCTGGGTCTGCTCGCTGAGCGGCAGCTCCACCAGGACCCGAGTGCCCCCGCCGGGGCGCGGCCGGATCTCCAGCTTGCCGTCCAGCTCCGTGAGCACCAGCGCCCGCACGATCTGAAGGCCCAGGCTGGTCGTCGAGTCCAGGTCAAAATCCGGCGGCAGCCCCGCGCCATTGTCGGTCACGGTCACGGTCAGCAGGCCGGGCCCGCGCCTGGCCGCCACCTCCAGGAAACCATCAGTCCCGTGATTCGGGCCGGTGAGCCCGTGCTGCAGCGCGTTCTGCATGAGCTCGGTCAGCACGAGGGCGAGCGGCGTCGCGACGGCCGCCGACAGCTGGCCGAACTCCCCTAGCAGCGTCGGCGTCACCCGCGCCTCCGGGGCGGATACCTCGCCGGCCATCATCGCGACGCGGTTCGCGATCTCGTCGAAGTCCACGACCTCGTCCGGCACGTGCGAGAGCGTCTCGTGCACCATGGCGATCGACCCCACCCGGCGCACTGCCTCCTCCAGGGCGACCTTCGCCTCCGGCGCCCGCAGCCGCCTGGCCTGCAGGCGCAGCAGGGCGGCGACCGTCTGCAGGTTGTTCTTGACCCGGTGGTGGATCTCCCTGATCGTCGCGTCCTTGCTCAGCAGCTCGCGTTCCCGGTGCCGCAGGTCGCTGACGTCTCTCAGCAGGACCAGCGCCCCCGCCCGCCCGCCCTCCACGGTCAGCGGTATGGTCCGGAGCTGCACGACCGCCCCGTTGGCTTCGACCTCGGTCTCCGCGTGCGACCTCCCCGCGGCGGCCACCATCAGGGAGTCATCGCGGGCCTCCCGGCTGGCGCACAGGCGCGCGGTGAGCGGCCCGAGCGGCTTGCCCACGAGGTCGGCCGTGAGGCCGAGCCGCCGGTAGGCCGACAGGGCGTTCGGGCTCGCGTAGGTCACCCGGCCCGACCGGCTGAGCCGCAGCATCCCGTCTCCGACCCTGGGCGAGCGGACCAGCGCCGGCAGCTCCCCCGGACTGGGGAACATCCCGGTGGCCACCATCCGGGCGAGGTCATCGGCGGCCCGCAGGTAAGCGAGGTCGAGGCGGCTCGGGGTCCTGGCCGCGCTCAGGTTGGTCGATCGCTCGATCACCGCGATCACCCGGTCCGCCGCCATGACCGGGATCGTCTCGTGCCGCACGGGGATGCCCCTGGTCCACTCCGGGTCACCTTCGCGGCAGATCCGGCGCTCCAGCATCGCCGTGACCAGAGCGACCGTCTCGCTGCCGGTCCGCACCGCCCCCACGACGTCGTCCGCGAGCGCGGTCGGCGCGGTGGTCGGCCGCATCTGCGCCAGGGCCAGCCACCGGCCCTCCGGCAGCGGGGCCCACAGCACCAGGTCGGCGAACGAGAGATCGGCGAGGAGCTGCCAGTCGGACAGCAGGGCGTGCAGCCACTCCAGGTCCGGTCCGCTCAGGCCGGCCCGGCTGGCAAGGTCGGTCAGCGTGGGCACGATGCCATCATCGCAGCCGCCGGGAGTGCGCCGGTATCGGCCATGATCGGGGCTGATGCGAACGGGCTACCTGCTGGTAACGTCGCGGCCATGAGCGAGGAGCACCCGCTGCCGGCGCACGGCGGCGCCCGCGCGGTCGCGGCGGCCAGCGCCCACGGCGCGGCGACCATGTTCACCCTGTCCGGCCTGCATGTGTTCCCCCTGTACGACGGCGCGGTGAAGGCCGACCCGCCCATGCGGATCGTCGACGTCCGCCACGAGCAGACCGCGGTCTTCGCCGCCGAGGCCACCGCCCGGCTCACCCGCTCCCCCGGCCTGGCCGTGCTCACCGCGGGGCCGGGCGTCACCAATGGCATCAGCGCGGTGACGACAGCGCATTTCAACGGAACGCCACTGGTCGTGCTGGCCGGCCGCGCATCGGATGGCCGCTGGGGCTCGGGGAGCCTCCAGGAGCTCGATCACCCGCCGCTGCTCGCCCCGGTCACGAAGCGGGCCTGGACGGTGCACGCGGCGGACCAGGTCGGGGAGGCCGTCTCCGAGGCGTTCGAGCTCGCGGGTGCGCGGCATCGGGGGCCGGTGTTCCTGGACGCCAGCCTGGAGGCGTTTTTTAGTCCGGCGACCGATGGCGCCCTGCGGCGGCCTGCGGGAGAACGGCCGCCGGACGAGGGATGCGACCCCGAGTCCATCGCGGCGGTGGCACGGCTGCTGGCGGACGCGGAGAGGCCCGTGCTGGTCCTCGGGTCGGACGTCTGGATGGACGGGGCTGAGCACGCGGCTCGCCGCGCGGCGGAGCTCCTGCAGCTGCCGGTGATCGCTAACGGGCAGGGGCGGGGGATCCTGCCTGCCGGGCATCCATTGCTGGTCACGCGCGCACGGTCGGTCGCGCTCGGCGAGGCGGACCTTGTCATTGTCGTGGGCACGCCGCTCGACTTCCGGCTCGGGTATGGCGGTTTTGGCGGCCGAAACGGGGCTGCCGCGGCACGCGTCGTCCACGTCGTTGATGCTGCCGATCAGGTGGCTACTCACTGCGAGCTGGCGGCCAGCGCGGCGGGGGCGCTGGGATCGTTCTTTGGCGGTCTTGCCGATGCCGCTGAGGGCGACAAGAGGCCGTGGGCGGATGGGTGGCTGCCGCGGTTGCAGGCGGACGTTCAGAAGATCATCGCGGCCGACGCCGGGCTGCTGGGCAGCGACGCGCAGCCGGTGCACCCGATGCGAATCTACGGCGAGCTGACCGCGCAGCTCGAGCCCGATGCGGTCGTGATCGGGGACGGCGGCGACTTCGTCAGCTACGCGGGCAAGTACCTGGAGCCCCAGCAGCCGGGCGGCTGGCTGGACCCCGGCCCGTACGGGTGCCTCGGCACCGGCCTCGGCTACGCGATCGCGGCCAGGGTCGCCCGCCCGCAGGCGCAGGTGGTGCTGCTGCTCGGCGACGGGGCGGCCGGGTTCTCGCTGATGGACGCCGACACCCTGGTCCGCCACGGCCTGCCGGTCGTCATGATCTGCGGCAACAACGGGATCTGGGGCCTGGAGAAGCACCCGATGCGCGCGCTCTACGGATACGACGTCGCGGCCGACCTGCAGCCGGGCTGCCGCTACGACCAGGTCGTCAGCGCGCTCGGCGGCGCTGGCGAGCTGGTGACGCAGGCCAGCGACATCGGCCCGGCCCTGCGGCGCGCCTTCGACGCGGGCGTGCCGTACCTGGTGAACGTCGTGACCGACCCGGCCAACGCCTACCCGCGCTCGACGACCGGCGTCTAATTATTCGATGACCGCAATCAGGTCGCCCTCCTGCACCAGGTCACCCTCGGCCACGGCCAGGCGGGTCAGGGTTCCGGCGTCCTCGGCGAGCACCGGGATCTCCATCTTCATCGATTCGAGTATCACCAGCGTGTCGCCATCGGCGACTGTCTCGCCCTCGGCCGCCACGACCTTCCAGACGTTGGCCACCATCTCGGCCCGGACTTCAGCCACCTGAATCTCCTCGTAGTCGGTCAACCAGGGACGTGTCGTAGTCGCCGCTGCGGAATTCGGCCGACGCGAGCAGCTCGGCGTGGAACTGCAGATTGGTCTTCGGGCCGCTGACGACGAAGCCGTCGACCGCCGCCGCGGCCCGCTCCAGCGCCTGCGCCCGGTCGGCGCCGTGCACGCAGAGCTTGGCCAGCAGCGGGTCGTAGAACGGCGTCACCCGGTTGCCCGCCGTATAGCCGGCGTCGACCCGGACACCGGGCCCGGACGGCTCGACCCACTCCGCGATCAGGCCGGGGCTGGGCAGGAACCGCCTGGAGTCCTCGGCGTAGACGCGCAGCTCGAGCGCGTGCCCGGAGCTGGCGACCTGGCCGGGCTCGAAGCTGACCGGCTCCCCGGCCGCGATCAGGAACTGCTGCTCGACCAGGTCGATCCCGGTGACGAGTTCCGTCACCGGATGCTCGACCTGGAGCCGGGTATTCATTTCCAGGAACGTGAAGTCCTCGGCGCTGACGTCCACCAGAAACTCGACGGTGCCCGCGCCGATGTACTGCACGGTCTCGCCTGCCTGCGCGGCCGCGGCGAGCATCCGCGCGCGCAGGGCCGGACCGACCCCCGGCGACGGCGTTTCCTCCGCTACCTTCTGGTGCCGCCGCTGCACCGAGCAGTCACGCTCGCCGAGCGCGAGCACCCGTCCATCAGCGCTAGCCCCGGGGGACGACCCCCCGTGACCCCCCGCGGGCAGCCCGAGTATCTGCACCTCGACGTGCCGGGCCCGCTGCACGTAGCGCTCGAGCAGGATCGCCGGATTGCCGAAGAAGCGCTCTGCGCGTGAGCGCGCCGTCTCGAAGGCGGCCGTCAGCTCGGCCGGTCCGGCGGCCGCGCTCATGCCGATGCCCCCGCCGCCCGCCGACGCCTTGACCATGACCGGGTAGCCAATCTGGTCCGCGGCGGCCAGGGCGGCAGCAATGTCAGCCACCGGCTCCCGGGTGCCGGCCGACACGGGAACCCCGGCCGCCTCCATCAGGTTCCTGGCGTTGATCTTGTCGCCCATCTGCGCCATCGACTCGGGCGACGGGCCGATCCAGATGAGCCCGGCCGACTCCACGGCCGCGGCGAACTCGGGGTTCTCGGCGAGGAAGCCGTAGCCGGGATGGATAGCCTGCGCGCCTGCCTGGATGGCCGCGGCGATGATCGCCGGGCCGTTCAGGTAGCTGCTGGCCGGTGCGGCCGGGCCGATCGCGACCGCCGCGTCAGCCTCGGCGACGTACGGCAGATCCGCGTCGGCTTCGGAGTACACCGCGACCGAGCGGATGCCGAGGCGCCTGGCCGTCGTGATGACCCGCCGGGCGATCTCGCCTCGGTTGGCGACCAGAACCGATGAAAACACGCCCGGCACTCTACAGGCGCCAGGCCGGCCGCCGTCCCGCGACCTCGGCCAGCGCCGCCACCACCCGGCGGTCGAACTCCGTCTCGTCCACGCGCAGGCGGTCCAGCGCCGTGGCGGACCGCTCCCGGTCGGTGGACACGCCGACCATGTCATCGAACGCGTTCGCGGCCCGGATGATCATGCTGCCGAGCGGCGGCGCCTGGTCGCGGCCGCCCGCCGGCCAGCTCTGGCAGCGAACCAGCTCGGCCACGTCATCCAGCACGCCGGCCTCGCGGATGACATCCGCGCCAAGTTCGGCGATCCGGTCCTGATCGGCCGCGGAGACCTGCACGGTGGCGCCGCCAGGTATCGGATCACGCAGCGACAGCTGGCCGATGTCGTGCATGAGCGCCGCGTACTCCACCCGCAGCAGATCGGGCTCGGCCAGGCCCAGCTCGCGGCCGACGGCCACCGCCAGCCGGCTGACCCGCCGCGAGTGCCCGGCCTCTACGTACCCGGCCACCTCGGTGACCCGCGCCAGGGACCGCACGGTCTGCAGATACGTCGCCCGGATCCCGGCGTAGCGGCGGAAGGCGACCTGCGTCACGAGCAGCGGGCCGAGGAAGACACCGAGCTCGGACAGGCCCATGACGTCGTAGCCGAACACGATGATGACGACTGAGGCGCCGATAGCGGCGCCAAGCGGCCACTGGACGCGGATCTCGTCGGCGATCGCGACCGAGAACTTCGCGCCGACGTCATCAGCCCGGATCAGCGCCGAGATGATCGTCTCCACGAGCCACCCGACGCCGATGATCGGCGTCATCACGAGCAGCCGCACCGGCCAGCCCTGGTGGACGATCAGGTCGGCGCCCGCCGGATGAAAGACAAACGCGACGCAGGCGATCGCGACGAGCCGCGTGCACATCCCGGTGAGGCCGGCCTCGCGGCCGGCCGCGATGTGCGGCAGCGCGCCCACCAGCATGCCGACAGCCGCGACGGCGACGACCAGCAGTTGCGGTATCGACGACCTGGCATGCCCGCTCATCTGCGGCAGCAGCGCGTACGCCATGCCGCCGATCATCGCGATCGGGGCCGCCTCCCGGCCGCCGGGAAGCGCCAGCCGCAGCAGCTCGCCGAGCGCGATGAACCCGCCGAACGCGAGCGCGACGCCCATGTTGATCTTGCTGGCCTCGATGGTGCTCGTCGCGAACGCGGCCACGACCAGCATCGCGGCGGTTGACATCAGGAGCAGCCGGCCGGAGTCCAGCGCCTGCCAGGATGACCATCGGTCAGCCGGCGGCGGCCGGCTGGCCATCGCGCTCCCGGTCACGAGACTTCGATCACGCGCAGCGGCGCCGTCGGATCGTCGTGATCCTGGACGGTGATGGTCGCCAGGTCGGCGGGCTCGGTCGCGGGCTCGGGCAGCCGCCAGCCGTAACGGTCAAGCGCGGCGATGAAGGCCTCGACGATCAGCGGATCAAACTGAGTGTCCGCGCCCTTCTTCAGCTCAGACACGGCCTCGGGGATGGTCTTGGCCTCGCGGTAGGACCGCGTCGACGTCATCGAGTCGAACGCGTCGGCGACCGCGATGATCCGCGCGAACTCCGGGATCTCATGGCCGGCGAAGCCCATCGGGTAGCCGCGGCCGTCGATCCGCTCGTGGTGATGCATGATGCCGGCCAGGGCCTCGTTCAGGAAGCCGATCTCCCTGACGATCTCCAGCCCGCGCATCGGGTGCAGCTGGATGGCCGCGTACTCGTCCTCGGTGAGCGGCCCGGTCTTCTGCAGCACCGTGGTCGGCACGCCCAGCTTGCCGACGTCGTGCAGCATCCCGGCGAACTCGATGGCATCGGTCCGGTCCGCGCCCATGCCGATCTGCCGCGCGATCATGACCGACCCGAGCGACACCCGGTCGCCGTGGCCGCGGGTGTAGTAGTCCTTCGTCTCGACCGCCTGGCACAGGGCCTTCATCGTGGCCGAGTAGGCCCGCTGCTGCTCGGCGAACTGGCCCATCGCCCAGCGGGCGACAAACAGCGGGACCAGGACCAGCGCGGCGGCAAAGCCATACATCACCGACCAGAGCGAGGCGATGATCAGCCCGAGCGCGGCGTATCCCAGATCGGATACCAGCAGCAGCGGCAGGCTGGATTCCAGGCCCTCGCGGCGCAGCATGCCCGGACCGCGGTTCAGCCGGTACACGCCCCAGATCAGGCCCTGGTTGGCGATGACGTGCGCGGCCGCGGCCGCCGCGAAGGGCAGGATGATCTCCGGGAAGTCCGCGCGGCCCGGCAGGCCGACGTGACCGTGCAGCGCGAGATAGGTCTTTCCGGCCAGCAGCCCGGACAGCGCGGTCATCGCCCCGTTAAAGACCCGCTCCGGCACCTTCAGCTGCCGCTTGATGCTGAGCAGCGAGACGGCCCCGACCAGCGCGGCCGCAACCGGCCCCAGGAGCACGACGGCGGCGAGCGTCGCCGACGAACTCGGCGACCACTTGGTCTGGCGCGATACCAGCGGCGCGGGAGTGGAGTCGCAGACGAGGAACAGCAGCTGCAGGATGACCAGGTACAGCCAGAAGTGCCGGATCGCCGACGGCGTGAACGACGTCGAGTCGACTAACGCGGCCGTGACCAGGACAACTAGGCCGATGTACAGCCAGGCGGCGCGGGAGACCATGCCCGACTCCCTCCGTGCGATGGCGACGTGGCTGCCCATTGTCGCAGCGCCGAGCGGCGTAGACGGCGCCGCGCCGCCACTTAGAGTAACGCCATCAAACGGATTCGTGTGGGCTCTACCGGATTGTCAAGGCGCGCGCCCGAGCTACTCGGCGAGGACCTCGGTGGTCTCGATCTCGGCCCGCACGGCTGCGATCCTGGTCAGGACCTTCGTCCGGAGCTCACCCGGGACCTCTTCGTGCCCGCAGCATTTGTGCACGAGCTTCTTCACGAGCTCCTCGAGGCCGTACTCCCGCAGGCAGGGCCCGCACTCGTCGAGATGCTCGCGGATCTGGAGGCAGCCCGCCTCCTCCATCTCGCCGTCGATGTAGGAGTAGACGAGCGCGAGTACCTCGGTACACGGCACCTCGTGCGGCTTGCCGCAGCTCATGTCGAGTCCTTCCCAGGTCCGTCCGGCGCTGGCGGTGCCTTGGTCGGGGCGGCAGGCGTGGAGGCGAGCACGCCTTGCTCTGCCGCATAGTCCTGCAGCAGCTCGCGGAGCTGCCGACGGCCGCGATGCAGCCGGGACATGACCGTTCCGATCGGGGTGCCCATGATGTCGGCGATCTCCTTGTAGGCAAATCCCTCGACATCGGCCAGGTAGACCGCGAGCCGGAAGTCCTCAGGCAGCGCCTGCAGCGCGGCCTTGATATCGGAGTCCGGCAGGCGCTCGAGCGCCTCGCTCTCGGCCGACTTCAGGCCGGACGAGGTGTGCGAGGCCGCCCTGGCGAGCTGCCAGTCCTCGATCTCCTCGGTCCCGGAACGCTGCGGCTCGCGCTGCCGTTTCCGGTAGGAGTTGATGAAGGTGTTGGTGAGGATCCGGAATAGCCACGCCTTGAGGTTGGTACCGGCCTGAAATTGATGAAAAGACGCATAAGCCTTAGCAAAGGTCTCTTGCACCAGGTCCTCAGCATCGGCCGGATTGCGGGTCATCCGCATTCCGGCCGCGTAAAGCTGATCGAGGTACGGCAGTACGTCGTCCTCAAACCGCTTGCTGCGCTCTTCTAGTGTCTCGGGGACCGGACCCACCCCTTCCGGAATCGAGGGTTGCGGCCGCTCAGCCAGCAATCCGCCTCGCCGGGAGGATACAACGCCTACTGTGACCAGATCGCGCGCGACCGCCCTGGATGGGTCGGGACGCGTCTGGCACTCTGCGGTGGGCACGTGCACTGGAACACTGCGTGCTGCGCCTTCATTCCGGCAGGCAGGAGGTACCCCGGCGCGGGCAGGTCACCTCCGGCTGCGGTCGAGCTTGCCCTGGCAGGCGACACACCGGGCGGCTTCGGGCTTGGCCTCCAGGCGGCCCTCGGGCACCGGCCCGCCGCACTCCAGGCACGTGCCGTAGGTGCCCAGGTCGATCCGGTGGAGTGCGGCCAGTACGTCCGACCGCTGCCTCCTGGCGACGGCCAGCACCGCCTCAGACCGGTCGCTCTCGGACAGGTTGGAGCCCGCATCCGCGGGGTCCTGCGGGTAATCGCCGATGACGTGCTGCGGACCGGTCCCGTTGAGCACGGTAATCGAGCGCTCCAGCTCCTCGCGGATCTCCTCGAGGCGCTGACGTGCGTTCACAACATCCATGCATTCCCTCCTTACGGGAAGTGGCCAGGAGCACGTCAGGGGGAGTTCTGATTGCGCTGCCGACCGGTCCTGCAGGCCTAAAACAGCGCGCCGTCTCTGGCGCTAAGAATGTCTGGGGCCCGGCCTGCCGCTAACGGGGCGACGGGACCGGGGCCCGCGGGCTCGATGAGCGCCGGCCCGTTGTTGCGCACCGAGTTCACGGCCGTGGACACCGGATAGGTGCGCAGGCCGCTCACCGCGGCCGGGATGAGCAGCGAACGGATGTCGCTGATCTCATGGTTGCCGGGATCCAGCCAGTCGCTCCAGCCGGCCGGATCGATGATCATCGGCATCCGGTCGTGGATATGGCCCAGCTCATCGGGAGCGCTGGTCGTGATGATCGTCGTCGTCCAGAGCCAGGCATCGGGATCGTCCCGCTCGACGGCGGGGTCGCGCCAGAGCTCGTACAGCCCGGCGAAGGCCAGTGAGTTGCCGTCGCTGCGGCTGATGTAGATCGGCTGCTTGGGCCCGCTCTCGCTGGCCTGCCACTCGTAGTAGCCGTCGGCCGGCAGCAGGCACCTGCGCTGCGCGAAGGCCCGGCGGAAGGCCGGCTTCTCGCTCACCGTCTCGGCCCTGGCATTGATCATCCGGGAGCCGATCTTCACGTCCTTAGCCCAGAACGGCACCAGGCCCCAGCGGACGATGCGGAGCTGCCGCTCCTCGCGCGTCAGGACGGCGTAGACAGGCTTGGTCGGCGCGACGTTGTAATCGGGCGCCAGCGGCTCGTCCGCCCCGTCGCTCTGCGCGCCGAACTCCTCAAGGAGCTCGATGCGCTTGCGCGCGGATGCGTACCGGCCGCACATAACCTCTTCCTTGCCGTAGAAAAGCCGACGCTGGCTCAGTGACGAATTTGCCAGTTCATAGCCAAGATCCGGCTATGCCAAACCTTGCCCCGACATCCGGTTCATTCCGGGCTGCCGCTTCTTCGCGGTGTCTGATTGTCACTCCGCACCGCTGACTCCGTCTAGACATAAGCCAAGCCAGTACTCTCACACTCATGCGATCAGAGGCGCAATCGGATAAGACCTGGGCGGCTCCGGCGGCCGCCGGGGCCGTCCATGCGAGCGTCATGCTGCCCGGATCTAAGTCGATTACCAACCGGGCTCTGATCATCGCGTCGCTGGCGCAGGGGCCGACGACCATAACCGGCCCACTGGAGGCCAGGGACACCCAGCTGATGACCGCCGCCGTGACCGCGCTCGGCGCCCGGGTCGCTGCCCGACGCAGCGAGTGGGTCGTAACTCCCGGCTGGACCGGCGCTCCGGCCACCGTCGACGTCGGCAACGCCGGGACCGTGCTCAGGTTCGTCCCGCCGGTCGCCGCCCTCGCCCGCGCCGACATCGAGTTCACCGGCGACCCGCGCGCCTCGCAGCGGCCGGTCGGCGAGCTTCTGGCCGGACTGCGCTCGCTCGGCGCGGAGATCGATGACGGCGGCCGCGGCGCCGTTCCGTTCATGGTGCGGGGCCACGGCCGGGTCAGGGGCGGAACGGCCCGCCTCGACGCGTCGTCGTCATCGCAGCTCGTGTCCGGGCTGCTGCTCGCGGCGCCCCGGTACGAGACCGGCGTGGTCATCCGGCACGACGGTCCGCCGGTCCCATCCGCCCCGCACATCGCGATGACGGCCGCGATGCTCGCGGCGGCGGGTGCCGAGGTCGAGGCCTGGTCGGCCGGGTCCGGCCCCGCGGTGCCGGACTCGTGGCGCGTGCGGCCGGGGTCCCTGAACCCGGGCCGGATCGATGTCGAGCCGGACTTGTCGAACGCGGCCCCGTTCCTCGCCGCGGCGCTGGTCACAGGCGGCCAGATCGTCATCCCCCGCTGGCCGGAGCGAAGCTTGCAGGCCGCCGATCAGATCATCGACGTCCTCACGGAGATGGGCGCGGCCGTCACCGCTTCACCCGATGGCATGCACATCAAGGGAACGGGGACGATCCGCGGCATCAGCGCCGATCTGAGGGACGTCAGCGAGCTGGCCCCGGTGCTGACCGCGGTGGCCGCGCTGGCCGATGCGCCGTCGGAGTTCACCGGGATCGGGCACATGCGGCTGCACGAGACCGACCGGCTGGCGGCGCTGGCGGCCGAGATCGGCGCGCTCGGCGGAGACGTGACCGAGCTCGACGACGGCCTGCGGGTGCGGCCGAGGCCGCTTCGGGCCGGGCCGGTGCCGTTCGACAGCTACGACGACCACCGGCTGGTGATGGCCGCGGCCGTGCTCGGCCTGGCGGTTCCCGGCCTGCGGGTGCACAACGCTGCGACCGTCGGCAAGACCTTCCCCGGATTCACCGGGCAGTGGCAGCAGATGCTGGAGCGCGCAACCTGAGCCCGGCAAGCGGCCGCAGCCGGCTGGACGAGGACGATGTGCGCGTCCGGCCCGGCCGGGGATCGCGGCCCCGCACCCGGCGCAGGCCCGCCCACGAGGACGCTGCCGAGGCGTTCGTGACCGGAGTGGACCGCGGCCGGTACCGGTGCTGGACCGGCGACCACGTCGTGACCGCGATGAAGGCGCGCGAGCTCGGGCGCGGCGGCGTCGTGGTCGGCGACCGGGTCCGGCTGGCCGGGGACGTGACCGGAGCGCCGGGCACGCTGGCGCGGGTGGTCCAGGTCCAGCCCCGCACCTCGGTCCTGCGGAGGTCCGCCGACGACGACGAGCCGGTGGAGCGCATCATTGTCGCGAACGCCGACCAGCTGGTGATCGTCACGGCGCTGGCCAACCCGCCGCCGCGGCCGCGGCTCATCGACCGGTTCCTGGTCGCGGCGTACGACGCCGGCATTGAGCCGCTCCTGTGCCTGACCAAGTCTGACCTCGCCGCGCCCGATGACCTGATCGCGGCCTATGAGCCGCTCGGGATCAGGTTCATCGTGAGCGGCCG